>Ga0209535_1002463_pt1 | contig 12072 bp, 24 predicted proteins | sample LinPmetageLP28_FD_184041 | JGI IMG/M metagenome (GOLD analysis project Ga0209535, IMG submission 184041) | Marine viral communities from the Pacific Ocean - LP-28 (SPAdes) (version 2) | ecosystem: Environmental > Aquatic > Marine > Oceanic | place: Pacific Ocean | collected 2009-08-22
ATTATCAAAGGACTCATCAACCTTTACTTATGGGGTAGATACAGCTATCGATTGGAAAGTTTCGAGTTGAAATACTCACCTATGAAAGGCCATTGCACCATACACATAGGCTTGACTTTCTAAGACCAGGGTGCAATTCCCTGCTACTCCACCATTAACCTTGACTTCTCCACCTGAGGAGATATAATACCTATATGCAGTATCTAACTGAGGAACAGAATATCGCCATCGACAGGATCTTCCCAGACTGGACAATGGATAGGGACGAAGATGGAAATATTGTTATTTACCCTAACCTTGACTTTTCTACCTAAGGAGGTATAATATACACATGGACCTAAAATACGGCGATAAGATTGAAGTGTATCGCAACCTACATAAGAAATGCTTTTCAGTAAGGCATAAGGGTAAGGTTGTTGGTTACCTACATGATAACGAACAGCTAGCCTTGACTAATGTTACATTTGCTGTGCAACCTGCTGGACGGGCTAAAGTTTTAAGGGAGAATAAAAAGAATGTACATGCCTTTGTGAGGGGTGAGTACGTAGGCTTTATAGGCTTCCGTAGTGGACCATATGATAGGAAGAGGGATGAGATGTACTTCGGTAAGTTCGATGACCTTGACTTTTATGCGGTGTCATACAATCCATACAAATCAGATAAGTTTGTAGTAAAGGAGACTGGGAAACCAATTGAAAGTAACTCAGAGGCTTTAATTAAGGGTGGGAAAGTTCTTCTCTACCAGGATAAGAGGCTTGACTTTTCTTACTAGGGGACTATGATAGCTTGACTTTTCTACACATGCGTCCTTAGCTCAATTGGATAGAGCAACAGCCTTCTAAGCTGTAGGTTTCAGGTTCGATTCCTGAAGGATGTACCATTTACCACCTTGACTTTTATTACATGTATACCATTATAATTTCAGTAGCATGGTTCCTCACCGCATTAGCTTTTTGGTGTCTCACTAGGGCATCAAAGGATAAATAAGGCTTGACTTTTATGGCAATCTTATTAGGAATCGTAGCAATCATTACAATTACAGTAGTATCCGTGCTATTTGTATTATTAATTGAGTATTTATGTGAAAAGTGGCTCTGATTCACCTTGACTTTTATGCAATCCCAATAATGAGAGCTTGACTTTTCTACAATGGGATTTATGGGATTTAGTGTGTGCCATACTTATAACTATTAACTTACCCTACAAATCATAAGGCTTCCTACTCTTAATTGAATAGGAAGTCTTTTTTATTGACTATATCTCAAATATGGGAATAAGTCTCATAAATGAGAATACATGAGAAAGTGTACCTTTTCTACGCTTTTCCCTTACCTTTACGAGCCTTTTTAGCAGCTTCCATGCGTCTAGACATGTCTCTACTCTTCATTCTCTCTTGTCTCTTAAGTAGGAACTCAGGGCTAACCTCACTCCTCATACGAGCACCATTGTAGTTTCCTCTAATGAACTCTCTACCATGGTTTCTTTGGTGATGTTGCTTCTTATGTCCTCTATGGTGTTTCTTCTTAGGAGTAGTGTTACATCCTGTCAATAATGTGCTGGTGATTAGTGCAGCTAGAATCAGTGTGAATTTCTTCATATTACTGTATACGTATAGGAATCATTCTTTCCCACTGGTTTTTATTTCTCTCCCTTTAATATCCCTGCTCTGATAATAGAACTCTCATCCATTATTTCTTTAAGGTCTTCTACAGTTACTTGATAATCTGCTGTGATCTCTTCTCCAGGGGAAATATCTTTTGCGGCTTTCATATCAATGAACCTCATCCCATGCTGCTTGTAGCTACTAGGTGCTAACTTGGCAATGGCGTTAGGAGTATCAGAGTGGTTGTAGAAGCCTCCTAAAGGCGTTCTAAGCAGGCTTTCCTGAGTACTAATGTAATGTGTCGTACCTATGAATTGGCCCTTTAGAATGCGTTGGGTTGCGAACAATCCTAACCCGTGAATGTCTGATTCTTTAATGGTTAAGTAACTTGGTAGGGGGTTATAAATACTCATCTTTGTGTTCTTTCAAAAAGGACCATCTTGTAGATATGGAAATCTCTCTCTTCCATAAATTTGTTGTCAATTAAATACTTGTAGAACTTATCTCTAGCAGTCCAAAAGTCCTCATGAACTGTTTGCATTTCATCCCACATCACCTCGTGCTCATTGAGAATCCTTTTCATGTTCTCTTGCTTAACATCATAAGTGTCATTCATCTAATAAATCTCCTTGGTCTAGTCTTCGTAGGTTCTCTTACTCTTATTACCATTCTCTATATTCTCTACTGTCCAGTCTTGCCTATTGATGTGATAGTCTCTTCTACCGATAATAGTGTCTCCATCTGGATCTAGCCAGATTATTCTATTGTTTGGTTGTGCGGCGTAGCATCCATTGTCTAGTGCAAATATGTGACAATTCTTGTGTATGTCGGGTGCTTCAGATGGGACATTACCATACCAATCTACAGTAAACATATACCTTCCCCTCTCCTCTTGTCCACCCTTCATGAAGACTACTGCACGCATGTTTTCCAGGTAGTCGAACTCAGTTATGACAGCATCATAGCTCATGCAGTCGTAGGTCTGTAACTCATCTAGCTCAAACTTTGGTGCCTCCTTTTTGTGTACGATAGCATGGAGTGGGACTCTGGCATACTGTGCTCCATTCTTTAGTAGTACATGGAACAATAATGCTCTTCCCTCAATGCTACACACCGCAAAAACTACGCAAGGTTCAAACTCACCATGACCCTTGGTCAAATTGTACAAGAACTCCTTCCTCATGTAACATGAGAAATAGGGAATATCCACGTTTAATTCTGCCATGTTACTTGCCTCCTATGTTAGTTTCGAGATACTGATTGCAGTCCCCGACCACCATCTGATGTCCAAGATTCACAGTATTACTTGCCCACACGAAGCTGCTCAGTCCTCCGTAAGAGTGTACAGGTGTCATGTATGATCCACGCATCTTAAAGTGCTTTCTGAGCAGTTTGAGAGTCTCCTGACGCTGTACATCCCAATAGAACGGTAAGTCCGTTTGGCATACAAACACGGAGTTATCAGTCATCACGTCCTTCAGGTTAGAGAAGAACTCATCAGTAAACACTTTACCAGAGTTCTGATAAGTTTCATGTGACTCACAGAAATCCGTAACGTCACAGAATACATAATCAAACTTCTTGTCAGTATCCCTTACGAACTCTGCGCCATCACCTATCTCTAATTTAATTTCATCAAAAGAATTTTCATGCATACCGTAAAGATATCTCCTGGAGACACTGACTACCTTCGGATCTAGTTCTACCTGTGTGATGTCTGTCACTCCGTCATTAAGTAGGAATCTGGCAAGCACACCGTCTCCACCCCCAATAATTAGAGCACTTTCACCGTTCCTGAGCTTATCCCTAGCAGCACTGATGAACGCCATGTGATAATTGTGATAGTCTTTCGTACATACCTGTACAGTGTCATCTAAACACAGCACTACCCCAAACTTTTCAGTATCGACCACCTCAATCTTTTGATAGTCGCTCTTATTGGAGTACAAAACTTCTTTTACTGATGTCTTCAGTGAGACACCATCATCAATATAAAATTCCTTGTATATCATCGTTCTACCGTCACTTTAACTATTTGGTGGTTACCCCACATGGATTGAAGGAGATCAAGAATAGGCTGAGTTTCAAAGTCTTTACATGAGAAAACATCCATGTAGTAACCTTCATTCTCTGGATAAGTATGAACTGATATGTGAGACTCCCCTAACACCACAAAGGCAGTCATACCCTGTCCATCAAACTTGTGAAAGACAATATTTCTTACCTTTGTGGTGTTACTAAGCTTCACGCACTCATCTATTATGGCCTCCCACAAAAGGGTATCATCTACATCACGTTTAACACCCTCAGCCCTTAATAGTAGATGCTTACCCTGCATCACTCGTCTAACTCCTTACCCTCAATTCTATTTACCTTCTCCTCATACAGTCTAGCAACAGTCTTATATAATTCAAGACAATCTGCTTGTGCTCCTATGAATGCTTTTCTAAGAGTCTGTATCTCACTCTGTAATTCTTCTATCCTTACATCCTTTAATTCTGATGCAGTTAGTCTTTTCTTCATGTCTGCCATCTATCGCTTACCACCAAAGTAAGGGACTGCATATCCTTCCTCGATCATTAATTGGTTACAGTCAACGTCGGCTGGTTCAATGTCCATATCATCAATAGATCCTTTTTGAGTAGGATATCTCTTGATCACTATACCTAACCAACGACCATACTTTCCTTTTTCTTTTGTTTTTAGGATTAGGTAAGACTTTAGAGTTTCCTCTTTTGTGAGCATATCGATGAGTCTTTCCTTACTCTCCAATCCTCTTGCTTTCTCATCTAAATCTCTTGTACGACTCTCTGGTGTGTTCATCCCATACATTCTTACACGAATTTTATGTAGGATGTCGAACCCCAGGTCAATCACACAATCGAATGTGTCTCCGTCTACAAAGTGCGTAATCTCTTTAATTTTATATTCGTACATTACAGAATCACCAATACCTTGCCAATGCCTTGATCAGCGGGAAGTATACAGAATTTAGGATAGGTCTCGAAGTCTGGGTGTTGTGTATACCTACCTTCGTAGTTCCTAACCTCTACATTACCGTGAACAGATTTGAACTCGTTCAACTTCTTAATAACATCATCAATTCTTAATGGAGTTATCTTAAGTTCCTCGCTCATTGCTCTCCTCCTCTACTTCCTTATCGAGACGATCGAATAGTTCTTGTTCCTTCTTACGCTTCTCTTCAGCTAACTTTTCCTTGTATGCAATATCCTTCATCTTTAGATGACGAGCATTTTTAATGTGGTAAGGTTCTGTGTCGGAAGTATCAACCTTCTTCTTTTTCTTTCCCTTATTAAAGATACGATCCCAGCTACTATTGAAGGCTTCGACCTCACCTTCCCTGCGCTTATCACCTTTACCTGCCATCGTCATTACCTCCGAGAATCTTTGTTGTTTGATTAGTGCTCATATTACCACCATTATAGCCTATACCGTACTTTTTTAAAAATGTAGATTTAATATATTCTATAAATAACAGTGAGGAAATTAATTATGGGTGCCCCCGCAGCAGATACTTTAGTCACAAAATCAGCCTTTACGAGTCAGGCTTCAGTCGATTTCGGAGCCGCTAGCGGCACAACCACCAGTGGAACTGGCAACCTGAGTGCCTTAACGGGTCCTTGGTACATCGTGAGGCAAGACCTCAACATCACCTACGTCCGTGTCCCTACTCAACGAGGTGCAAGTGGTAGTGTTACCTTGGATCAAGTCACCACTACAAATGGTTCAATTGAAAAGACTGAGATAATTTACTTTTGTAATGCTAGGGTTGAGGCTAGAGTAGTCGAGCTTGCATTTAATGCTTCAGCGGTTCAGCAGCCTCAAGAATTTACTTTCAATGCAGCTTCCGGGGGTCCGAATGGTGTAACCTATGGAGCCATCTCCGGGGGAGTAACCATGGGTCCAATGGGAACAATCATTAGTTCAAAACCATTCATTAGCAGAACATTATACCAAGGAGTTGTTTCTGCACAACCTGAGTTCAATAAATCAATTGTCGCTTCGAACTGGGCTGCTTACTACCCACCAGCCATGCAAGGTAATTCTGTATTATCCGAGGGAGAGACCGTTAATGCAGCCCCATACATGTATGACTTAGCATTCCATAAAGATGATGGATGTATGCCTGGAACTCATAGAGATGGGCATCCATACAACTTTACGGGAGGTAAACCTACAAGTTATGCAACTCTTAATGACTACATTATTCCGGGTGCTTACGCCACTAATAAAGAGTCAGTTGCTGACCTTCAAGCATTCCTTGATGGCGTAGCAAACAACCTTACATCTGAGTCTCTTCACAGATACCCGATCTCTAATGAAGAAACGATTGGCAACCTTACTATCCCAGCACGGGACGTTGGTCTTTCAGAGTATGACATCAACAGACACGCTTAATAAGCCGTGTTACTAGTAATAAAAGGCTCCCCTTGTGGGAGCCTTTTTTAATTGGTAGCAATGGCTGGACTCGAACCAGCATCTCTCCCTGCTCTAAGGTATTAGGCCGCTGACGGTGCATATGGGAGTGTTTTACCTTTAATACTACATTGCTAAATAAATGTTAGGCTCTTAGTGCGGACTTAGATCACCTCCTTCGTCTACACACTGAGGGCCGCCCAATGCGATGTTGAAAAAACACCAAGAACCTAACTACTTTATATAGACTAGTTAGGGTAAAATGGCTCCTCAAGTAGGACTCGAACCTACGACCCGATGATTAACAGTCATCTGCTCTACCAACTGAGCTATTGAGGAATGTGGTACCCTCGGAAGGACTTGAACCTTCGACCAATGGATTAAAAGTCCAGTGCTCTACCAACTGAGCTACGAGGGCATAAATGGTAACAGTGGCGGGACTCGAACCCGCAAGACCGATATGGTCAACAGATTTTAAGTCTGTCGTGTATGCCAATTCCACCACACTGTCATGAATGGTAGGGTGACCAGGACTTGAACCTGGGACCTGAGGCATATAAGACCCCTGCTCTAACCAACTGAGCTATCACCCCGTGATGCCTAGACTATAGCTTTTGATCTCCTTGGGTCAACAGCAACCTCATGAGAAACAGTATTATCTCGATAAGAAATGATGCGATTCTTCATAGTTAACTCCACATCAACCTTGGGGAAGTTTAATTTGCAAATACCACGAATGGCACTCGAAACTGTAGTATTCTTTCTACGGTTAAACATATCAACAAGAAGGTTGCTGTAATCAACAACTTTGACGCTACCATTATGTTCTACGCGCATGTTTTCCTCATGAAAATCGGCACCCCAAGAATATTTGTTGTATTGCTTAATAAAAGAGAAGTGACTCTCAAGTCTATCACGCATTTTAGCAAACTCAGGATTAAACCAGTAGTAGTCGCCCCTTGCTTGAGGTATTGCTCTGGGAACATAAGCCATCTCAAGCACGAAACCATCTTTACTTATATCAAGACAAGGAGCTAGGAGATCACCCAACGGAGAACACTCCAAGGCTTTGTAGGCAGCATACTCAGCCCTATTGTGAGTACAGTGTCCCGTCTTTATGACTGTGCGTGATCCTTTCTTTTTAAAGACAACTCTAGAAGTGCCAGCAGTACTGACTATCTCTAATTTAAACTTTTTAGCAATCTTTTCAGCATAGTCGGGAATATGAAGCTGTGCGCCTTCTCCAAGAAGCTCTTCAAGATAGTTTTCAATTCTATTTAATGTTGAAGCCATTTTTATCGCGTGCAGCGAATGCCATCATTTCAAAACTAAGCATCTGAAAGGGATCCCAATCTTCAGCCATCATAGTTCCCGGAACATACGATGCCAGGAACTCATAGGCTGGTTTATGATCTCCCCAAACCACCTTATAAACGGAATCGTCAATGATGGTTTCTAAATTCTCAGATCTCATAATTCCTCTTAATAGACTGCTTAAGATGAGACAAGGCTTTATTAGTATAATGAACCGATAACCCTGTAGAGTTCTTCACAGCAGAGTGATTAATAGAGCCATCCCTAGAGAGGATACCAGGATTCTTAAGGATTGCATTCATAACCCTCTGTACGTCTTCAGGTTGTGATTTAGTGAAATCCTCTAGATCAACCGAAGAAGAGTCGTATGCAGCCCTTGGATCCTCAATCTTTTCATGTAAGCTAGGCATTCCACCCGAGTCATAGTGATCAAGGTCCAAGGATACGTGCTTATTTCGGAAGGGCATCTTCTTCGTCAAAGGAATACCTTTCTTTGCCTTACGATTCCAAAGTACTGTCTTGGTGTATTGATCGAATAGCTTATCATCAATGGCCTCGTCAAAACTCAAGCCTGTCTTCCTCTCGAACCCATCAATGGATTCTAGAGCAGCAATACAAAGGTCGGCGTAGTTATCCTCATGATTTGCTATAGCCACATCACCGGAGATCTTCATCGAGATTGTATGCATTAAACGACCGTAACGCTCTTCGTAAGTAGCCCATTGTTCATCAGTCAATTTCTTCATATTGTACATTATAGCGGTAAGGTGTTGGTTTTCAATGATTTATCCATCCATTCGGTCAGTATCCCGACCAGTTTCTCGTGAATCTTTTCCCATACTCAATAAACTATACCCACAGATGTCCCTCCAAGGGGATTCATCACCATATGTTGGATCTGTAGCCAGTCTAAATAGTTTATCTACAACTCTGCAAATAGTAAGTACATCCATGTATTGCTCTGGCTTAATACCTTCTGGGTATAGTACCTTTAGGATCTTATGGGACTTTCCAAAAGAATCACCATAAGCCTCTTGCTTTTCAGCGACAAGTTTACCAACGCTTTTTGCTAGTTCTTCGTATCTGTTCATTTTTCCTTCCCGAATTTGTTTTTAGAATCTCTGAGCGAGTGACTCCTGAACGATCCATACCAAGGCAGGATCCACAGGTTTTTGATTTATTGTATTCATATAGTTCTGTATAATCACCACAGGAACTGCATTTACCTTTCTCAGTTAGCTTACGCAATCTCGCTCTCCAACCAGTTAAGGATAGGATCATACATATGCTTTTGTATGATTACGGAGCAATCAGGGTGCCCTCCTGCTCGAACATAGTGGTATGTCGCACTAGCCCTACTCCAGGTAAGCGAAAGAATAGACTTGATAGCTTTATACTTCTTTGTCTTGTTGCGCTGTGATGCTAGAGACTCCAAACGCTTAATTTCAAGCATGGCACTTTGGAGATACAAGGTTACTTCTGTTTCGTCAGGTGTCATGGCAACATTATAGCGAAGATAACGCGATAGTGTTGATAATTTCTAACTTATTTTCAATAACCTCTGCATCATACCTATTAGTTCCGTTATCAGGATGCCTATTTGCTAGAATTTCGTCAGCTAGAGGAAGACCTACAAGACGTTTTAGAACCCGTTGAATGTCTCTCGCACCAAATTCCTCAGAATAACCATGTTTAATTACATAATCAAGAATCTCAGGACTAGACTTTATAGGGTATTTTGAAAGAGCGAGTCTAGCGATTTCTCTAATATCGTCTGGGTTGAGGTCGTTGAAGAATACAAACTCATCAACCCTACCTCTAAACTCTGGGGAAAACGTCCGCTCCAGAGACTTCATAATTTCTTCCTTATCACCGTCAGAACTAGACGAGTCATTGAAACCCATGTGCTTCGTCTTTAAGTCTTTCAGTCCACAGTTAGAGGTCATAATAAAGATGGAGTCCGAGAGATCTACTTCATTACCCGAATTGTCAGTTAAGGTTCCAGTATCTAGCAGGCTTAATAAAATGTTGTATAGTTTAGTGTGAGCCTTCTCGATTTCGTCAAATACAATAGTCCAACGATTTGATTTTTCAGCTTTCTCCTTTATCAATGAACTCTCAGAATGTCCAATGTACCCTGGGGGAGAACCCAAAAGCTTACTCACTTCATGACCATTAGTGAACTCAGCACAGTTTATAACCCAGAAATTTTGAGAATATCTCTCACCAAGCTTTCTAGCTAGTTGCGTTTTGCCTCTGCCAGTCTTTCCAATAAAGAAAAGATTCATCTGCTTACTAAAGTTAGCAGCCTTAAGTTTTATAGCATCCCCAACGGCCCTGATGGCATTGTCTTGCCCAATAATATTACGTTTTAAATATTTATCTAAATCGTGAATCTGTTTTAAATTAGTAAGCCCAACTTTAGGCTTCTTACGAGGGGCTGGTGCTTTATTAATCTTCTTATCTAAGGACTTCTTGAACTCCTCATCTTCTTTCGAATCTTTAAGAAGACTTTCTAATACAATAGAGTCTGGAAGAAGTTCATTAATTTCATAGCACACATACTCAACCCTAAATTCTGGGTAGTACTCTACAATTGTGCTGTAGTAGGCTCCTAGAAGCTTATACTCCAAAAGTGGATCCTTAACGGCCTCTTTGACCTTTTTTGCCTCCTCCACCCTAGAGAGGTAAGTCTCCCTTTCCTTAGAGGTAACAGAATCTCCAACAACAATGTTTACATATTTAATAAAGTCGAACTCACCAGACCTGGAGGATCTGATGAACTTCGTCAATCTGTTGAATATAATTTTAAATTGCCTTTCCGTTAGTCTCTTAACGTGAATAATTGAGTTAAGTTCAGCGGAGAAAGCCTTAATATCATTCTTTTTCGCCATCAGTGTCCTTATTAAGCATTGCGTTTAAGTTACTAAAGAAAGAACCTTTAAGTTCTTGTTGTGCAGGACTAGCTTTACCTTCTAAATCCATCTCCTTAAGTTGATACTTCTGCATTGTCTGTGCTAATTTTAGAAGTTTCTCATTCGCAACACCCATCTGACCAAGGGCATTAGTAGATGCGGAAATTATCTTAGTGAATGCATCTACGTTTGGATTACCGCTATCGTCAAAGACTACCCTGTTACCTGCCAAATCCTGCATGGCAGTTTTGCAGTCCTCAAATAATTGATGTGCTGCGTCACGGTCAGACTTAGCATTTTCCTTAATCTCTTTGACCAGTCGGTTCATCTTTTGATCCGACCACATCTTGTTTTTTAGAATATAGTTTGTCATTGAATAACTCCTCTTCAAAGTAATCAGGATCATCTTCATCAAGTAAGTCCTCTTGATGATCAGGAAGGTCCCTATGAGTATTTAGTCTGCTGCGACTAACGGAATAAGTTTTCTGTTTCCTAAATGTCTTGCCCATGTTTATTTTTTAAGTTAGATAGGTAGGATCCTTTTAAGAATTTATTAGTGAACCAAAAATAGAAGGGCATTCCCCAATCTACGGGCTTTACCAAAAAATCCATGTGACTGGTATAAAGAATAAGGTTCACTAGGGATTCTAGTGTGGATACTAACCCATAACCAAGTAAACCGATCCTTTTAATTAAGTAATTCATCCCTTTTCAACCATTTTTTCCATGAACTCTTGAAAAGCTTGCTCCCTGGTGAGGCCAGAATCTCTTTGAGCTTTGGTCATCCTAAACCTCTTCCTAGTTTTTTTCTTGTAGTCTTCAATATCAATGAATGGAGCATTAACATCATTACTACTAGAAAGCTGTTTTCGAAGGGTTTCATCAATCAAGGAGGTCAATCTGTCTTCTAAACTTTTCATGATTATATAATAGTATGTATTACTCCGCCTTTAATAGGCTAATAATAGGATCCATACCATCTTCGTTAGCTTCAATGAGATCTTTGAGTGAAGGTGATTGAAACTTCTTCCCGGTAGCCTTAACGGTATACCAAGATCCACCTCGTTCGACCACACCATCACGCTCTAAGTGAGGCAGAAGTCCATAGTAAGGGTTAAGACCTTCGTTAAATATAAGCTCAAACTCACAGGTCTTGAAAGGTTCGATAAGCTTGTTCTTCTTGTTCTTAATCTTACCCCTAATTCCAGTGGGGCTTTCCTTGTCACCAATCATATCAGTCTTGGCAGTTTCAAGGTTAACTCCTAGATAGTAATCAAGAGCATTGCCTCCAGCGGCAGATGTCCTAGGGTCGCCATACATTACTCCTACCTTAGTTCTGATTTGATTTACCAGGATCAGAGCTACCTTTAGAGGGCGAAGAATAGGATTAATCTTACGTAAGGCTGCACCAATAGTCTTCGCACGAGTTGCACCCTGCATGTTATTACCTTCATAACCTTCAGCACTCATCTCAGCTTTAGAAGGGGATACAGCAAGGGAATCATAGAAGACAACAATAGGCGTGTCTGGATCCTCCTCACGTATCCCTCTGATAAGCTTTTCAATAGTATCGAAGCAGTCCTCTACCGTAGGAGGTGCGGCGTAGAGCAACTTCTCAGGGTCAATGCCTAATGTTACAGCAAACTTGGGGCTGTATGCATTCTCAGAATCAATAATGATCGAGTAGTAATTTCTCTTTTGCGCTTCTCGCAAAATATGAGTCCCAAATACCGTCTTAGCCGTTGATGCTTGCCCAATAAATTGAGTGATCATACCAATAGGTATACCCCCATTATACCTACC
>Ga0209535_1002465_pt1 | contig 12067 bp, 11 predicted proteins | sample LinPmetageLP28_FD_184041 | JGI IMG/M metagenome (GOLD analysis project Ga0209535, IMG submission 184041) | Marine viral communities from the Pacific Ocean - LP-28 (SPAdes) (version 2) | ecosystem: Environmental > Aquatic > Marine > Oceanic | place: Pacific Ocean | collected 2009-08-22
TACTAGCTATATCTGCATATACTTTACCACCTATTTTCTGCCATAAACGACAAAAAGCATAATCTTCAGACAAATATCTTTTAGTGTCTGGTTCAATCATTGTATCAAAAAAAGCATAATTCCAATCGGAAGTGCCATGATAACCAAATGTTTTATCATGAGGATCACCTAAATGCTGATCAGATTTAAATCTTAAATTAGGATAAGCCTTTGCCATCTTTTCAAATACTTGTTTTTTAATTAACATGTATCCAGTTGCACCATCCAAAACTTCTATAAATCCTTTTTCTACCTTTACTTTGTCAGGGTTTGTAACATTTAAGTTATACTGTAAAGATGCTGAATGAAGTTCATCTTCTGATATGTCGGGATTATCCTTGACTCTTCTTATGGTTTTTGTCCAATCAATAGTTTTGCGTGGATATACTCCTGTAACAACCTCTTTATCTAGATCCAACATTCTAAATATTGATTCGGGATCAAAAGATATATCAGCGTCTATAAACATCAGATGAGTGTAATCCCCGTCCATAAATAATTGTACTAAAGTATTACGAGCTCTTGTTATTAAAGACTCATTACCTATTGTGCCAAATTGTAATTCTACTTTTTTTGTAGCGGCCAAAGCTGCTAACTGTAGGCAACTTTTAAAATAATCTGCTGTAATTAAACCACCGTAACAAGGTGTGCCTATAAATAATTTTGTCATTTGTAATTTTTCTTTGTCCATACTTTAGTTTTGTATGAGTCATATAATGTAGAAAACCATTTCCAACTCCAAAGATGTATTTTGTCTTTTAATTTTTTATCTTTAATAACTTTCATTTCCCAATCATCTCTTCTAAATGGAAAAACTAAAGCAATAGGTGTACCCTTTTTAATTAGTTTCGCTGTATTTTTATTTAAATCCCAATCTGTTAAAAAGAATGGCAAGTTTACATAAGCTTCATACTTATCTGTATCTACAATGCCTGTAATTAATCTTGTATCTGTTTTTTCTGTATTAAAGGGAGATGTAAAAAGACAACTATAACCTGGGGGAGTTTTTATAAGCCAAGGATTTAAAAACTTAAAAGATAAAGGTATTTCATTAGGATAAACCATAGATAAACTTATCTGATCTTGAGTGTGATTTTGAACACCGACATTATAATCTTTCATCCACTGATCTGTAGTGTCATCTATATCTAATCTCGCTGGTATTATTTCTATTTCAAAAGTTTTTGCTTCTAAATTTTCTTTCTTTCTAAACATAAAATCTACAGGAGATAATATTGCGTATCCCATAGTAATACTGTCTAGTACAGGCTGACATTTTTTTACAGTGACTGTAAAATCATCAAGATGTAAAACACTTTTTAATTTTTTAAACCAATCAGGTGTAACTTTTTTAATAGGAACTGGGTGTGGAAGTAAGTCAGCAATCTGGCTTATAAATTTTATTTTCATTCTTCCTCTCTGTAAAAAATATTAAGTGTATATCGTGGTGAGCTGTCACCAAAAGATTGAAGATCTCCGTGTTTAACTTTAGATCCGTTAAAAAACAAAGCTCTATTTTCTACAAAACCTACATGACTTGATAGTTCTTCATTAGATAAAAATCCTGTGCCGTTGTTTAACAAAGGTTCTCCTTTAACAAAAAGAAGAAAATTAGCACATCCTCCTTTTTGATCATCAATATGAAACAAAGGTTTTTCAGTATTTAACCTTAAATGAGAATGAAGAGAGATAGGAACTAAATTTCTGTGAGGAAAAAAATACTGCTTTATTAATCCTAGTAATGGATCTTTTTTAAATGATTCGGGAAAAGTAAAACGTTTACCATATAAATTACCTTCACTATCCCATATCTCCTTATGATTAGTATTTAATATGTTATCTTGTAGTGATTTTAGTGTTTCTTTTTCAAGAAAGTTGTCAACGTACATGACAAACTCTGTATTTTTATTGTGTTGCATAATCCACCTTTAAGTATTCTATTTTCTTTAACCAGTCTTTTGGTATGGCAATAGCGCCACCCCCTGTAATATCTTCTTTGTCTCTGCTATACGAACGCATAATAATTATTTTTTCTTTACCATTATGTACCATCCACCCTACTTCTTGGCACACGGCCAACGGAGCATTAATAACATCCTTTATATCAAGCCAACCTGTTTCTGTATCACGGGCATCTATCCACGTAACACGGACCATAGGTATATTTTTTATGTTAAAGTTTTCCATGCTATCGTGTGCCTATTCTTGTTAGATAAATTTATATTAGCGTGATGTATAATTGCAGCGTTAAAAACAATTAACCTATTTTTTTTATAAGAGATTGTTTCTTCGCCTTCGTTAATAATAAGTTCGCCTTTCCACTCTTCTTTCCAATCATCAGGTAAGAAAAGTAAAGTTGTATCACCATCATCTTCGTGAGGCTTGCCCCCTGCATGAGGAGGATATAAATTCACATATATTCTTAATAATTCTTTTGTTTTTGTTAATCCTTTTTCATTAAAGATATCTATAAGAAAATTGTGACTAAGATAATCTGTAGTAACACAATTAAAAAAACCAACGTTATCGGAGAATGTACCATGAACGTTCCATGTCATTTTTGTTAATTCAACTTGAACAAACTTTAATAAATCATCACTTAAAACATCATCGTATACGTCAATGTTCATTCGTTTATAGGGTCCTTTTTTGTTAAATGTAAATTAAATGATACAGATCTTCTTTCTTCGTTAGGACTTCTAAATGGATACACACCATGAGACAGCCATGAAGGAAATAAATATATAGCACCTATTTCAGGAGTAGCTTGATGTTTGTGTCCACTAAATGTAGCAGCTTGACCAGCATGCCAAATAATATCACCCACACACGGATAGTGATCTTCTTTTTTGTATTCTTCTTTAAGACTAGGAGGAACTCGTAAATAAATTACACCAGACAATTCACCTTGATGTATATGAAAAGGATTAAAGTCTCCCGCCCACTGGCTCACGACCCACATAGATTCTATTACCATTTTACCAACAAAAGCTGGAGATATTGTATCACTAGCAGGAGGAATAGATATGTATTGTTTAACTATTTGACCCAAAGCATTTATTAAAGGTTCAAAAGTTTTGCTCCCTAAATCTTCTTGAGGATAACGAACTTCTTTTTGTACATTACCCGCTAAATTCATAGAGTGGTCGTATTTACTCGATAGCTCTTTACTATCTAACAACTCTGTTGCCCTATCATCTAATACTTTAATTAGTTCTAAAGGTAATTTACCTTGTAATATGGTTGGACCAAAAGGTCTAATAGCATGAAAATCTACTTCAGTTGACATGGTTTCCTTTCTACTTGCAAATATCTATTGTCATATAGCAATTATTTGCCTATAAATATAGTATTAATTAGGCTTATCTATTTCAAGGCCAAGCCTCCTTGCCTTTTGTTAACAATATCATGAATTGCTAAGGAGTACATGTTTAAGAAGTTTTTTAGAAAAGTAAGAGATGTCGTCAAAAAAGCTGCACCTATTGCAGGTATAGCGGCTTTAGGATTGGGCGGTATGAGTATGCTAGGCGGAGGCGCTTCCTCTGGTGGTATAGGTAATCTACTTTCAAATATTTTAGGTAATTATGGAACCCCTGCCGCGAGCGGAAGCAAAGCAGCAGTTGGAGGATCAGGAATTAGAGGTCTTATTCAAGGCGGCGGAAATATTTTAGGTAAAATAGGCGGCTCACTTATTAATAAAGATGGAACAGGAACAGCTATGGGTGGTATAGCATCAACTCTAATACCAGCGATAGGTTCTTATTTTGCATATAAAAACGATCAACCAAAACCAGTAGATACAAATCCAATGTCACCTGTTGATGAAAAATACGGTTCTCAATATGGCACAGGTGGTAACACAGACGTATTAGTTAAAAAAACAATGTTTAACAATGCAGATGGTAAATACTATGATGCAGTAAATAGTGATGGTGTATATTACAACTATGGTAATGAACCAGAAAAACAGCCAAGTAGTAATCCAGCCTTAGAAAATAATTCTATTGCTAATCAACTAGCTCAAGGTGGTATTATTGCACTAACAAAAAAACTAGCGGCTGGAGGAGAAACATATCCACGTAAACAAGGTATGATTAACGGACCTGGTGGACCAAAAGAAGATTTAATACCAGCAAAATTAAGTAATGGAGAGTTTGTATTTACAGCGAAAGCTGTTAAAAATGCAGGTGGGCCAAAAGCAATGTATAATATGATGAATAAATTAGACCCTGAGTCTTCAAAAGGAACGAGAGCATAATGGCTGAACCAAATATTACATATCAAGGGCAAAGAGAAGCTCCTTTTTTAGAAGATTATAGAAGAAGATTACTTGAATCATCTTTTAAAAAAGCTGATGTTCCTACAACTACGCCTGGAAGAGACATTGCAGATTTAGACTTATTTGAAAAAGCAGGTTTTAACTTTGGTGCGGGTCAATTAGGTATTGATCCAACAACAGGTCAACAAACAGGTCAAGCTTCTTTTCAACCTTTTATAGATAAAGCTGATCAATACACACAAACAGGCATGGGAACAATTGGGCAGGGTATTGCACCGTTGATCTCGGCTCAACAACAATTTGATCCTTCTACTGCAAACACTGCAGGGTTTATGAATGATTATCAAAAGAATGTAACGGACTCTGCTTTAAAGCAGATGAATGAACAATTTGCAAAGCAACAATCTAATTTAGCATCACAAGCTCAGCAAGTAGGAGCTTTCGGTGGATCACGTATGGGTGTAGCAGAAGCTGAATTAGGTAAGGGTTTAGCAGATGTAGCTTCTCAAAGAATATTTCAAGACTTAGCTCAGAATTTTCAACAAGCGCAAGGACAAGCTTTAAACACTTTTGAACAAGCTCGTCAAAGAGAAATGGGAGCAGCAGGGCAGTTTGGTGCTCTTGGCTCGGCTCAAGCAAATCTTGGTGGACAACAAGCAAATCTTGGTGCTCAACAATTTGGATTAGGTCAGCAGGGTCTTGGACAGATACTAAATTTAGGACAAATTAGAAGACAAAGAGAGCAGGCTCTTGATGACGAATCATTTAGATTTTCTACTGAACAGAATAAAGAACCTTTTCAAAGACTTGGATTTTTATCGGATGTTCTTTCTCGTACACCTAGTATTCAATCATCACTTACACAACAACAAGCACCTTACACTAATCCTTTACTTGGTGCTATCGGAGCAGGAATTACAGGACTACAAGCATACGGCGGATTGACAGGACAATAAAATGACAAATGGAATAGTAGACTTACAAAATCTATACGACTTTGACTCATTTGGTGGAACTGTTACAAGCCCAGGTCAGTCTGAGGAAATAGATAAATTTATTTCTGATCAAGGACTTCCTAATCAACAACAAGCAAATAATACACAAAACACTAATGAATTTATAGGTGGAATTCCTATTGATCAAACAATGATAACATCTCCTGAGCTAGCTAGAAAGCTCATGGACTTAAATGATTTATATAAAACAGATTACAGTGCAGAAGATTTTTTACCTGAAGATGCAAAAACAAGACTAAAAGATATTGGTCAAATAGGTGATGAAGAAATTGATGATTTCTTAGACAAGTTTGCACCAGAGACAACAGCCGAAGAGTTATCAAAACTTTTTCCAAAGGAAGATTACAAGTTTGAAAAGAGAATGTCTCTTGCAAAACTAGGATTAAACTTAATGCAACCAACTATGGGCGGACAAATAGGTGCGGTCATCGCAAATGCTGGTAAAGAATTAACAACTGATCTTGCTTCTATACAAGCAGCGAAAAGAAAAGATGCAAAAGAAAGAAGAGCTGCTGTTTTTAATGCACAAAAAGAAGAAGAGGCAGCAAGACTACAATTAGCATCAAATATATTTTTACAAAACACACAGAACGAATTGTCTTTAGCAACGAAAATATTTGAATCAGATGTTGATATTGCAAAAGCAACTGCAAAAAATAAAAACGAGTACAACGAACAAAGACAAGATATTATTAAAGAAGTTTTAAAAGAGAGATATAAAACGGATGTAGATGATTTTGTATTTGAAACAGATGAAGGTGAGTTAGTTGGTCCTTTAATGGGTGTTCTTCAAGATAATAAAATATTTGTTCCTCATCCGACTGCTGTTGATGATGACGGTTATCCTGTAATGGTTAACTACAAAGCTCTTGGTTATTTAAATCCAACTACAACGGATGTTACTTCAGATAGTTCTTCTAAAGGAGCTAAGATTACAAGTGCTAATAAATTTATAGATATAAAAAATGAAATAGACAACTACGATAGAGTTGTTGACATGGCTCTTAACGTACAAAGAAGTTTGACTTTAAATCCTGAGTTTGCTGGGTTTACAGGTGGTTTTTTAAGTTGGACTCAAGATAAATTACAAATCGTAAAAGATTTTAGAAACAGTTTTTTTAATGATGACGTTAGAGAAAGATTAAACAGTGCCGCAAATGATGGTACTTTAAACCCTAGTTTTCTACCAAAAAGCAGTCAGTTATTATTACCTACAGATTTAATTACATCAGACGGTAAAGGTGCTGTTGTAAAAATAAATGGTCAAGATGTAAAAATATTTGATGACACAAGCGCGGCAGCATTAAAAGATGCCGCTAATATAGCATATGAAATTATGCAGAACGATATTGAAAAACTTGAACAAGCAAGAAACGAAGGTAAAAAAGAAATTAATTTAGGTAATGGTATTACACTTGGTGGTGATGATGCTGACGATTTATTTGGTTTACTACAGTTTCAAAAAGATTTACCTCTTAACGAAGCAGCTTCTACTGCAATTATTTATGCGTTAGCTAGAGCTCGTAAAGCATCTGGTAGATTAAACAAAGACGATATTGAAAGAGCAGCAGCTACGCTTAACCTTTATGGTGAATCATCTAAGAGTGTTACAACTAAATTAGATTTTGTTATTAGTGAATTAAAAGACGCTGCAAAAAGTCAAATTGGTACATCAATATTATTGTATGGTACTGGTAATGACAAAGATCAAAAATTAATTCGTAAATTTATTTTGCAAAGAATAAGAAGTGGTAGAGCACTGCCAGCATTATATCAAAACAAAAATGAGTTATTAGATTTAGGATTTACTGATGGACAGATAAATGAAATATTAGAAGGATTTGTTACTTTCGGTGACTACAGGCTTCCTGATCCAGGATCAGCTCCTTCAGTAAACCCTTCAATAGAAGTAGCACCAGGTTAATATGGCAGATAAAAGAATAAAAATAAATTTAACAGAGTACGGACTTGATAATCCTATTGTAGTTGATGTTCCTGATCAAGCAATGGGTGATGATGGTAATTATTATGATTCATCTTACTTTCCAAGAAACAAACAAGAGATTCAATTATACAGCACATACATAAACGAAGCGGCTCAATCACAATACGGTGATGATTTTACAGGATTACCTCCACAGTTAATTAATTACATGGTTCAGTTTGCACCAACAGAATCAATTTTAATGTCAAAGAAATTACAAGAGGCAAAAAAATTATCGGAACAAAGAGCTACAGATCCTTTAGGATTTGATATGTCAGTTACTTCTTTTAAAGCAAAGCAAAACGAATTTAAATTTAACGATGGTTGGGGAACTGTAATGTTACCAGGTGGAGATCCTTACTCACTTGATGACTTTAGTCAAGACATGGGTAAAATGTGGGGATCAATTGTTCCTGAAGATCCAAAAACACTAACAAGATCAAGTGCTATTGTAGGATTAGACTCATGGTTAATTTCACAGATTGAAAAAAATAGAGCTACTAAAGTAAGAAATCCAAGAGGATTTAATTTACTTCCAAAATTTTGGCATTTTTTAGACGGTCTTGGAAAAGGTAAATGGGGTAATACAAAAGTAATGGCTGCAACAGGAGCTGTTGCAGGACCTGCTGCGTACGCCGCTGACTCCGCTTATGAAATGATGAACTCTTTATATGCTTACACACAAGGTATTGATGCACAATCAATTAGTGAGAGAATGAAAGGTTCTCTTCGTGATGCTGAATTTGAAATGTTAATTGGAATGGGAGCAGCAGGATTAGGTCCTATTGCTAAAGGAATTAAAAAGTATGCAATTGATTATCCAGGTGGATTTAGAACAGATGTATCACAAAAAGCAATTGAAAAAGCACAAAGACAAAACATTCCATTAAGTAGAATTGCAGCCAGTGAATCTGATTGGGTAAGAGGCTATGCAAAAGTAATTGGTGTATTTCCAGGAGCAGGTGCTCCGATTAGAACAGGTCAAGCAATGTCAAGGATTGCTGTTAATGCAAGAATACAAGATATTATGGGCACACTTGCACCTGGTGTAACAACACTACGTGGATTACAATGGGCAGGACAACAAGCTTATGATGCATTTTCTAAAAACGTTTCTAAGTTTAGAGCAACAAATGCTGTTTTGTATAATAGTTTTTTTAATCAAGCATCAAAGATTGATGAAGCTTTTATACCAACAACAAATTTAAAAAAATGGGCGGACTCATTAAATAAAACTCTATCAGGTGGTGAAATAAGTTTAGGTGCTAGTGCTCCTGATGGAACATGGGTAAATAACACTAGCCAATTATTTGGTATGTTAAAAGTTGGAGATCCAACTGCTGGTATGAAATTACTTAGTTCTTTAGGCAGTATGCCAGATCACATTACATTAAAACAATTTAGACAATTACAAGCACAGCTTAACGGTGCAATTAGAGGCTTTGGCGGTAAAGGTCAAGGAGCTACAGGACAAGTAGGAATAGATCCTCAAGGTACATTAACTTATTTAAAAGATAATTTAGAACACGGTCTTAATGATTATAAAAATTGGAAAAAGATGTCTGGTCCTAATGAAGTTATAGCACAGAGCTCAATAAGATCTCTTAAAGATGCAAATGAATTTTACATGAACAATATTGAATTGTTTGGTTTTGGGGCAGGACAAAGATCAATAGGTAAAGCAGCACAACAAGTAAATACTAATGCGTTTGCACCAGGTGCTCCTTTTAAACCAGGTAGTTTACAGCCTGATATGGTATTCAATAAAATAATGACAGGCGATACTACTTTGTCACCAATGGCAATTGCAGAGTTAAGGCAACAGCTTGGTAAAGAACCTTTTGGTAATATGGTTGCAACGTATTTAAATAAAATAGTTGGACAAAACACAGAGATTGTTGAAACACCTTGGAAAGCTGTAAAAGGCACTACACCAAGAATGGGCGTTCAAACTAAAGTTAAAGGACAAGCTTCTACCGTTTCAACAGCTTCAGGAACAGCACATAACAGTGAGTTTGTGCCAATTATTAATATTGATAATTTAAAAAAACAATTAGGTATGGTTCCTTCAGGAGCAGGAACTGTAGATGATGTTACAACTAGAGATGCTGTTGTTGCTATGTTTGATTCATTAGGTCAAAACGGAAACAAAGCATATAAAGATTTACAAGAAACTTTAGAAATTGCTTCTCTTGTTGATAGTTTTGATATCGCTGATGTATCTGATTTCGTAAAACGTCGTGGTGTTTTAGGTGGTGTTAAATCATTAGCTAATGCTTTCGTAGCAGGAGGAGTTGTATCAAGCCCTCTAGCAACTGCAGGTTTAATTTTAACAGCAAATAAATTCTCAAAAATATTAACAAACCCTGCTCTACTTAAAAATGCTGGTCAAATAATGTCGGACAGAACAAAAAATGCTTTGCAACGACAACAGCTTGTTGAATTAATTAAAGCAACAGATTCGTATTATACTATTTTTGATAATGAAGGTGCAATGGGAACCCTGCCTGGAGTTACATTAGAAGGAGGAGAGCCTTTTCCTACAAGAAATCCTGGAGCATCTGCAATGAATGATGATCTTAGAACAATTAATTACTTTAATAACTTAGTATCTAAAGCAAATGCGGGTGGTATAGGACAAGGATTAGAGGATCTTTCTGATATTGAATTGTTAGACTATACAATACTCGCGACCAACGGCTCATCAAGTATGGGTACAGCGAAAATGACTACACCTAAATATGATAGACAAGGTGATTTACTTGGTTATGAATCAGTTGATGCATCTGGATTTGGATATGATAATGTAACACCAATTATGAGATCAGACGGAATGATAGATGTTCAACCATCTGTAGCTGCAGCCTACGGTATGGGCCCAGAAGTAGATGAATTGATTGATCAAAGAATACAAGCGCCAAGTTCAAACCCTTATTTAGTCGATGTCGAAAGAGTATTAGGAAACGACCGTTCTATGCAAAAAGATTTTGGTGAAAGTAGAAAACCTTATGCAGAAGAAGTTACAGTTGGACAAAGAAGTAAATTAAACTTAGGACAACAAGAAGCTCTTCTTCAAGGAGATCTTGATGCCGCTATTATGGCAGGGAGAAACTAATGGCCATACGTCAAAAAACAACTTTTAATAAAAAAGGTAAAGGTACTACTAAGTACAAAGAATATAATCCTGCTCAACAAAGTGCAGCCTCAAAACTCGCACGTTTTGTAAGAGACAATCCTGCGGGCGATGATAGAAACACAAGACAATCTGGTGTTCAACAAGTAATTGCAGACATGCCTGCAAAGTTTCAAAATAGAACTTTTAAAAATTTTAAAGGAAATAACTACAATGACATGACTCAAGCTCAGAAAAGCATTTTTGATTTTTACGACACTACAAATAAATATCAAAGGGACATGAATAATCTTAGAACATCTTCTCCTGAAATGAAACAGGCATATGCAAAACGTTTCCCTGTATCTAATTTTATGATGGAGACTGCTCCAAAATTTTTGCCTAGTGGAGTAGGAGCAATGTTTGCTGCAGATAGAGGTATAAAAGCTAACGCTGAAAAAAAACGTATAATGAATACACCTGTAAACAGACCTGTCGGTGGCTTTGAAAACTTTAATAAATTTTTTAATGAGGCAAACGAAAAAAATAAAATAACTGCGGCAGCAACTCTCCCTGAAGGTGCAGAATCTGTTTTCCAATCGCCGCAAGACATGGGTATCACGGCACAACCTGGTCGTTTTGTTCAAACCCCATCAGATATGGGCATAATGCCTGCAATGGCACTTAGCCCTCAAGACATGGGTATTACTAATAACCTTTTTGATAGAAGAGCTGTAGCTCCAAGAAACATACCTGGTGGAGAAGCTGCTGACAAAGCTATTGATTTAGCAGGCAGACCAGTAGATCCTATTTCAAATAGACAAAGACCTTTAGATTCTTCACCTATGACTTTACAGGATGTTGCAGATCAAGAGAGACTACAGGCTATTAGAAATCAAATCGCTTTAAACACAGGAATACTTGCAAACTTACCAGAAGGTGTTGATCCAACAAGGATTGGTAGCGTTCAAGGAGCAGGAAGAGGATTGCAAAGTGTTTTTGATATGCAAAATTTTGTAGATAATGACCCTATGAGTATATACCCACAAGGTTATCCAACGCAAAAAGTTGGTGATTTTGATACAGGATTAAATTTTTACGGCGGAAATGTGGCCTTTGGTAATACACCTGAAGCCAGAGCAGCATTAGAAACATTAAGAAGCAATAATCCAAATCAAACATTTACTAATATGTTAGGTGGTACAGCTTTAAGAAGAGCTGAGGGAGGCATAGCTAGTTTGTATGGAAAATAGTCTTAAAAATATTATTTGGTTCGGTTTGATTTTAATAGCCGCAGGTGCAACCTACGGAATGATGTCAACACGACTACAAGCAGTTGAGTCAAAACAAATGCAACTAGAAAAAATAATATTGTCAGACATCCCAGAAATAAAAGAACGAGTGATAAGACTCGAAGTATTGCTCGAAAGAGCATTATCCGAATAATATTTTCTTTGGGTCTTCTCCCATAACTTGACTAGCCAGATCTATTTTAGCATTCAATGCTTTGACAATTTTCTCATCTATAGTATGATCCGCCATTAAATCTACGTATGTCACCTTTGATGTTTGCCCTATTCTATGCGCTCGGTCTTCTGATTGTAACCGTACTTCTAATGAGTAATCGTTAGAGTAAT
>Ga0209535_1002467_pt1 | contig 12060 bp, 16 predicted proteins | sample LinPmetageLP28_FD_184041 | JGI IMG/M metagenome (GOLD analysis project Ga0209535, IMG submission 184041) | Marine viral communities from the Pacific Ocean - LP-28 (SPAdes) (version 2) | ecosystem: Environmental > Aquatic > Marine > Oceanic | place: Pacific Ocean | collected 2009-08-22
TGAAAGCTACTAAAAATTTAGAACAAAGAGCAATAATTCAAAAAGAATCTGCTAAAATTATAGATGATGCTAAACAAGGAAAAAAAACAAAAAGATTAAGAAAGTTTGCTTTAGAAAATAATAAAGCCATTGATGTTGAACAGGCATTAAAAGTAATTACTAAATCTAAAAAAAATGCTAAAAAAGATTCAGAACTTTGGATTAATAAAATATTAAATACTAAATCATTTAAAAGTGGTGATGAAGTAGTAAGAACTATTGATAATATAGTAGACAATGGTTTTGATGACGCTACAAAAGAATTTTTAGAAAATGATGTTCTTGCTAATGAAACTGCATTAGAACTTGCATTACTTGCTGGTAGAAATCAAAAAGAAGTATTAAAATCCTTAACTTCAGAGGGAGTTAGAGCTAAAGAAGCAACAGTTAGAATGCTTACTTATAAATCAGTTTTACAAAAAATCACAAAAGATTATCAAGATGCTTCTACAAAATATTTAAATAAATTTGGAGAAGATGTTGTCAAGTGGTCAAAAAAATCTAAAGAAGAATTGGCATTAAGACAACAAGTAATTCAAGAAACCTTTGTTTCATTAAAAAATCAAATTAAAGGATCTGCTCAAACTACTCAAGCGGGTAAAATTAAAGTACCTGCGGCAGATGGAAAGTCATTAAACATTGAAAAAGTAGCAAGTATTTTTAAAAATTTTAATTCCAATCCTGCTGTTATGGCAAAAAAAATAAGAGACATGAAACCTGAAGATGTTATTAATGAAGTTGCTAAATCTAAATCTAGTAAAATAATAGAAGTATTCAATTCTCTTTACATAAATTCTATTTTATCTGGAACTCCCACTTTTATAGTTAATACATTAGGTAATGCTTACGAAGCATTACTAAAACCTCTTGAAGTGGCAAGTGGTGCTGCATTAAGAGGAGATTTAAAAACAATGAGATACGGATTTTCTCATTACATAGGAATGATGCATAATTTTCGAGATACAATTAAAGCTGTGGGAACAGCAGTAAAACAAGGAGATCCAGTTTTAGATCCCATGATAAGAACTCAAGATAATTTACAAATTGTAAATAATAAAGCTATAAGACCTATTAGCGGTTCTAATCTTGGATTTAATGGAAAAGTAGGAACTGGTATTGATTGGATTGGTCAAGTTGCAGAACTTCCTGTAAAATTATTAATGGCTACAGATGAAATATTTAAACAAATAAATTATCGTGGAAGATTATACGCTGGAGCTGTTGAAAATACATTAGAGCTTGGATTTAAAGTAAGTAGCAAAGAAGGTAAAGACAATATAGATAAAATATTTAGAGAAGGTTTTGATAAAAATGGCATGGCAAATGTTAAAGAAAATGACATTGCTACAAAAGCGTTAGAACACGCAAGAGTTGGTACATTTCAAAATAGACTAGATGATGGAAGGTATTTTAATATTGGTAAAGCTGTACAAACTTTTTTACAAGAAGCTCCTTATTTAAGATTTCTTGCTCCCTTTGTTAGAACCCCAACAAATTTATGGAGAAATTTTGAACAACGAGTTCCTGTACTTGGAGCATTTACAAAACCTATGAGAGAATTATGGAAAACAGGAGATAGAAGAGCTAGAGCAGATGTTTTAGGTAGACAATTATTTGGAATATCAGCATCACTTTATGGTTGGCATTTAGTTAGTTCAGATATTACTGATAGTCAAGGTAATGTGTATCGTAGAGTAACAGGAGCAGGTCCATCTAATTACAAGGTTAAAAAATTATGGATGGCAAATGGTTGGCAAACTTATTCTATTGCACAAAAAAATGATGACGGAACTATAACCTATAAGCAATACAATCGTAACGATCCTCGTTTTTATGTTTTAGGTATTCTTGCAGATGTAGCAGAAAATAATGCTAATATTGATGATGAAAATAAACAAAACATAGCTGCTGTTGCAATATTATCTGCAATGAAATCTGCTGGTAATAAAAGTTATCTTCGTGGTATTTCTGATGGTTTTGATTTAGCAGAAGATCTTACTCCAGAAAAATTATCTAAATATGTAGGAAAACAAATAGCTAATGCAATTCCTTATCAAGCATTTGTAGCTAATGGTATTCCATTTATGACAAAAACAGACACAGAATTATTAAAGGCAAGAACTTTTGTTGACGAAATTGTTAAAAAATTTCCTTTTATTGATAAAACAAAATATTTAGAACCTGTAAGAGATTTGTTAACAGGAGAACCAATAATAAAAAGAATGAGTTCTGTTTATTATTCTTCAGATGGTTATTTATCTGTAACTCAAGGACCTTTGTTAGTTGGAAGAAAATCTGATGTAAAAGAAGATCCAGTAAGAATAGAATTATCAAGACTTAAAATACAATCAGTTACTGAACCTCCAGAAAAAATATTAAAAATAGTTAATTTAATTGATTATAAAATAAACAATCAAACAGCTCATAATTATTGGGTTGAAAGAATAGGCAAAACTACTAAAAGAGGTATTACTTTACAAGAAAAATTAGAAAAAACTTTTGATTCTAATCGTTATAAAAGAAGACAAGAAGGAAATGAAAATTTTGATGGCGGAAAAGAAATGACTGTTAAAAAAATATTTCAAGCCTACAAACAAGAAGCTAAAGAAGATATGCTAGAAAAATACCCAGAGGTTAAAGAAGCTATAGAAAATGCTAAAAAAGAGAAATATGGGTTTAGAAAAACAACTTTTGATATAGAAGAAAAACCAAAAGAATTGTTGCCTAGAAAGTAAAATGAATATATAGAAGAATAATATGACAGTATCATCAACAACAGTAAAAAATAGTTATTCAGGAGACGGAAGTAATGATACTTTTGTTTATGGATTTAAAATATTTGCATCGTCTGATCTACAAGTTATTATAAGATCATCCACAGGAACAGAGACAACTAAAACATTAACAACTGACTACACAATAACAGGTGTAGGGAGTGCTACTGGAGGTAACGTAGTATTTGAATCTAGTGATATACCAACCGCTACAGAGACAGTTGTTTTAATTAGGAATGTCCCGCAAACTCAAGCGATAGATTATATCGCTAATGATCCATTCCCTGCGGAGACACACGAAGAGGGTTTGGATCGTGCAACTATGACAACTCAGCAAATGCAAGAAGAGTTGGACAGATCATTTAAAGTTTCAAGAACAAACACGATTGCATCTTCAGAATTTACAGATAGTGCAACAACAAGAGCTAGTAAAACTTTAGGGTTTGATAGCGATGGTAATTTAACAACAGTAGCTGACTTCCTACCTGCAGGTGGTGATTCAGCTTTATTTCAATATTCAACAACAACAGCAGATGCTGATCCTGGAGCAGGAAAATTTAGATTAAATAACGCAACGATTGCTAGTGCAACTGAAATGTACATTGATGATTTAGAATTTAATGGAACAAACGTAGAAGCATGGATTCAATCTTGGGATGACGTTACAGGTAATGATACTAACAGAGGAAGAATAAGAATTTCAAAAGCTAATTCATTAGATACTTGGATGGTTTTTAAAGTAACTGGTGGGATAACAAATGCTACTGGTTATAGTAAAGTTTCATTAGTTTATATTGATAGTGCAGGAACATTTACAAATGATGATAAATTTTTTGTTGCATTTGTAGCAAGTGGAGAAGATGGTGCAATACCAGGATATTTCTATAAGTTTGACACAGGTACATCTGATGCAGACCCTGGTGCTGGAGAGATCGCATTTAATAATGGCACATACGCATCGGCTACTGTTATATTTATAGATGATGCTGATGCTAATGGTGTTACAGTTTCAACAGATATTTTAACTTGGGATGATAGTACCTCTACGATTAGAGGTAACTTAATGATCTATGACATTAACGATAGATCAACTTATGCTAGGTTTAATATTACGGGTGCTTCTGTAGATGCTTCAGGATATGTCAAACTAGCAGTTACTCACGTAGCAAGTAATAATACTTTTTCAGCTGCTGACGAACTATCAGTACATTTTTCAAGGTCTGGTAATAAAGGAGATACAGGTTCAACAGGGTCTACAGGATCAACTGGTTCTACAGGTGCAACAGGAGCTTCAGGTACAAACTCACAACTTTCTATGACTTGGAATAGTTCTACTTCAGATGCAGATCCTGGTGCAGGTAAAGTAGCTTTTAATAATGGAACTGTAAGTTCAGTTTCAATTTTATATATAGACGATGCAGATGATGGTGGAGCTGATATATCTTCCTTTGTACAATCTTGGGATGATGTATCTAATGGAACTGCAAGAGGAATTGTAACTGTTACTAAAGAAGGTACACCAGCAACTTTTGCTTTATTTAAAGTAACAGGAGCTGTAACAGATGCAAGTGGATATACAAAAGTTCCAGTAACTCATGTAGTTTCTAATGGTACATTCTCAAACACAGATGGTATTGGAGTACATTTTAGTTACTCAGGAGTTGATGGTTCTGGAAACGTATCTACAGATGGCGTACAGACTTTAACAAACAAAACATTAACTTTACCAAAAATAAATGAAGATGTTACAACAACTTCTACTTCAACAGAATTAAATAAATTAGACGCATTAAGTAGAGGAAGTATTATTTATGGTAACTCTAGTGCAGCTACAGCAATTTTAACTAAAGGTGGTGCTAACACAGTATTAACATCAGATGGAACAGATTTAAGTTGGCAAGCTGCATCTTCTGGTAGAACAGGAACTGTTGATTGGTGTACAACAGCAAAGACTTCACCTTTTACTGCGGTAAATGGAGATGGTTTTTTTGTTAATACATCAGGAGGAGCAATAACAGTTACCTTACCAAGTTCTCCATCAGCAGGAGACATTATTGCATTTAAAGATTATGCAAATACTTGGGATACAAACGCAGTAACTCTTTGTAGAAACAGCTCAAAAATAAATGGTGTTTGTGCAAATACAAATTTAACTACAGAATCACAATCAGTTACATTAATTTACGTTGATGGCACAAAAGGTTGGCAAGATATTCACGATTCAACTTCTGATGTTACAGGTAACCCTGGTTTTATTGCAGCAACAGGCGGAACAATAACAACTTCAGGAGATTACAAAATTCATACATTTACAGGAGATGGTTGTTTTGCTGTTACTAATGTGTTTGGAACAGGTGTTGGAGCAAAAGTTTCTTACGCAGTTATAGCAGGAGCAGGTAGTGGAGGTTCTTCAGATAATGGTAATATGGGTGGAGGTGGAGGTGCTGGAGGTTTTAGAGAAGGTAAACAGGCTTGTGGTGGTTACACAGCAAGTCCATTAGCAGCTACTCCTTGTTCAGGTTTACCTGTTTCAGTACAAACTTATCCAATTACAGTAGGAGGTGGAGGAGCAGCTCAACCAAGTTCAGCAAATGGTAACGTAGGTTCAAATTCAGTTTTTAGTACAATAACATCAGCTGGTGGTGGTGGTGGTGGTTCAGGAAATCCAGTATCAGTAGGTGTTAATGGTGGATCAGGTGGTGGCGGAGGTGGTGGTGGTAATGCAGTTGCAGGTGGATCAGGTAATACTCCCCCAGTAAGTCCTCCACAAGGTAATAATGGTGGAAGTTCAAGACCAGGTCCAGGTCCATCACACGATTCAGCTTCAGGTGGAGGTGGAGGAGCAGGTGGTGCAGGTGGTCCAAGTCCTGCTGGTTCTACAGGAGGTGCAGGTGGTGCACATATTAATACTTCTATAAATGCAAGTGATACAGAATACGCAGGAGGTGCAGGCGGTACAGGTCAACCAGGAGCTGCAGGAACTCCAGGTGGTGGAGGATCAGGACAATCTAGAAGTCCATCTCAATCAGCAACAGCAGGAACAGCTAACACAGGTGGAAGTGGTGGAGGATCAGGATCTAGTGCAACAAGTGGTGCAGGAGGATCAGGAGTGGTAATAATAAGATACAAATTTCAATAAATAAGATAAGGAAAATATTATGGCACATTACGCAAAATTAGGAATAAATAGCAAAGTTATATCAGTAAATGTTGTAGCTGATAAAGATTGTAAAAATGCTAATAATGTTGAAGATGAAGAAGTAGGTAGACAGTTTTTAGAAAGAATACACAATTACCCTTTATGGAAACAAACTTCTTTTAATACATTTAACGGACAACATAAATTAGGTGGAACACCTTTACGAGGTAACTACGCAGCTATAGGTATGATTTATGATGAAGATAATGATATTTTTATTAATAAAAAACCTTATGCTAGTTGGGTTCTAAATATATCTGAAGCAAGATGGCAATCCCCAATAGGAGATCAACCTACAATATCTGAAGAAGAACAAGATACACATTATTATGTGTGGAATGAATCTAATCAAAGTTGGGATAAAGAGGAAATATAACATTTATGAAAGAGGTGGTTCTTTCAAAAATAAATTTAATTTATGGTTCTGTTGATTTACCAAAAGGTTTTGAAATTAATAGAAATAAAATTAAAACTGATATCATTACATCTTATCTTGATGAAAAAAGAATAAATAATAATTCTCAAGCCTACTCATACAAAGATTATAAAGTTCCTTTTTCAAAACCTTTACAATGGCTACAAGATTATTTAAGAGATAATATTAAAACAGATTATGGTTTTACTTTAATTGCAAAAAATATATTTGGAAATGTTATGCACCCTAAAGAACAATCTTTTTTAAGAAGTCAAATAGAACCTGTAGATTTAATTAATTCACCAGATTATACTTTAATCTATGGTGTAGATGTAGAACAAGATTCTTGTGAGTGTATTATTGAATATGATGATAATAGAAGAAAAAATAGAACGTGGCATTTACCTATAGAAAATAATGAATTTATAATGTTTCCTTCTACACAAAAATATATGTTTACTGAAAACAAATCAAAAAAATTAAATACAATATTAACTATTAATTATGAATTTATCTAATTACTATTGGTACTTTAAATCTGCAATACCACCAAGAATATGTGATCTAATTGTTAAATATGGTAAAGCAGAAAAACAAAGAGAAGTTATGGCTATTACAGGTGGCTTTGGTAGAGATAGAGATTTAAGTAAAAATCCTCTTAACAAAGAAGAAGTAAAAGACTTACAAAAGAAAAGAGATTCTAATATTATCTGGATGAACGACAGATGGATTTATAAAGAAATACAACCCTATATACATGAAGCAAATAAAAATGCAGGTTGGAACTTTGAATGGGATTGGTCAGAGTCTTGTCAATTTACTATATATAAAAAAGGTCAGTATTATGATTGGCACTGTGATGGTTGGGATAAACCTTATATGCAAGAAGGACCTATAAAAGGTAAAATAAGAAAACTATCTGTAACTGTAACATTAACAAATCCAAAAGAATACAAAGGTGGAGAGTTAGAGTTTGATTTAAGAAATGAAGATCCTGATAAAAAACCTAACATAAGAACGTGTACAGAAATATTACCAAAAGGCTCTTTGGTTATATTCCCTTCATTTGTATGGCATAGAGTCAAACCCATAACTAAAGGAGAAAGGAACAGTCTAGTGATATGGAATCTAGGTTATCCATTTAAATAATATGAATGATATAAAACAAGGTGGTAGTAGTACATTACCTAAACCAAAAGGACACGTAGATTTTAAATCTGCGTTTTATTTTCAAACACCAATATGGATTGCAGAAGCTCCAATGTTTTTGAAAAGTGCAATTAAACTAACAGATAAGTATTTAAAAAAAAGTCAGAAATTATTAAAAGATAAATTAAAGAATGATCCTAAATGGAAAAAAGAAATAGGAGATTTTGGTTTATCTAATCATAGTGAAAGTTTTTCACAAGACCTAAAAGCAAAAGATTTAGTAGATTTTATTGGTCAACGATCTTATGAGTTTTTAGATTGGCAAGGTTTTGATTTAAAAAATCAAAGCCTACACTTTACAGAATTTTGGGTACAAGAATTTAGTAGTAGAGGTGGTGGTCATCACTCTACACATCAACATTGGAATCAACACGTGTCGGGATTTTATTTTTTAAAGTGTAGTGAAAAAACATCTTACCCTATCTTTCACGAAACAAGACCTGGTGCAGAAATGACAAAGTTACCTTTAAAAAATCAATCACAAATTACAATGGGTACAAGTCAAGTTCATTATAAACCACAACCAGGAACGATGATTATATTTCCAGGTTATGTTCCACACGAGTTTGCAGTTGATGCTGGAATAGAACCATTTAGATTTATACATTGGAATATTAAAGTTGTTGAAACAGCAATATCAAAAGAAAAGAGTATTAAATGAGCTTTAAAAAAAATAAATATATAGTTATTAAAGAAGCTGTGCCTAAAGATATAGCTACATTTGTTTATAATTATTTTTTAATGAAAAGACAGGTAGCTAGAACATTATTTGATGAAAGATATATATCTCAATTCACAGAAGAATGGGGTACTTGGTCAGATCAACAAGTACCTAATACCTATTCTCATTATGCAGACATAGCTATGGAAACTTTATTAATAAGAACTTTACCTGTAATGGAAAAAAAAACAGGACTTAAATTAAATCCTACTTATTCGTATGCAAGAATATATAAGACAGGAGATGTATTACATAGACATAAAGATAGATTTAGTTGTGAAATATCTACAACTTTAAATCTTGGTGGCGATCCTTGGTGTATTTATTTAGAACCAAAAAAAAACGTAGGCATACCTGATAATAAAAAAATAACTTCATTTAGTAAAAACAAAGGAACTAAAGTTATTTTAAAACCAGGAGATATGTTGGTTTATAGAGGTATGGAATTAGAACATTGGAGAGAAGAATTTCAAGGTAATGATTGTTGTCAAGTTTTCTTACATTATAATAACCAAAAATCTAAAGATGCTGATAAAAATATTTATGATCAAAGAAAGCATTTAGGACTACCAGCTTGGTTTAAACAATGATAGATTGTTAGTTGGGGTAGGCAACCACCTTGTCTACCTCTTTAAAAAAATTATATAAATTTATTAATATTTTTGATAATTAAAATAAATGAAGTTTATATTAATTTTAAAGGTTTGTTCAGTTGTACACTTGAATTGTTTGCCAGAATTAAATGATAGTTTTTTATTTAATTCTTGGTCAGAATGTGCTAGTGCAGGTTATCTACGATCTATTAAAATAATTAATAGTTTAGATAATAGTTTAGTAGATGTAAATAAAATAGTTGTTAATTTTAAATGCGTAGAAACAGAAGAATCATAGGAGTATATATGGATAAAATGATAGGAATATTTTTAGAAGAAGTAACAAAATTTTGGGAACAGGTAAAAAATTATGTCAAAAATAAAATTAAAAAAATTGTCTGCAAGTGCAAATGCACAAAAGAAAATTAAAGAGTACGCAGAAAAAAACAATAGTGTTCGTATATCATATCATGAAAAGGTATGTGCTGAACGCATGAAAACTTTATTTAAAGCTATAGATGAAATGAGGGTAGATATAAAAAATTTACACTCTGATATGAACAAAGGAAAAGGTGTTATAAATTTCCTAGTTATTATTGGTGGCACACTTGCGGTCATTTTAGGTTTTTTTAAAATGGATGGCTAGACGCAGACAGACAGCTTCTGTTGGATTATATAATGAACTCATTGCTCAAGCTAAATTTGCGAAAGACCCCAATAAGATTGTGTTTGTACCTGCTATGGGTAAAGGACCAATAGATATGGTGGTATTAGATATAACCACAGGTAAGTATCAAGCCTACGATGTAAAGAGTGCAAATTATAGAAAATCAGAATATACTCCCAAAGATACATACAAAAGGAAAGCAGGAACACTAATAAATAGAGGATTGACAGACGAGCAAAAAAAATTAAAAGTCAAAATATATTATAATAAATGAAACTTACAGCTAACATAACTCTTGACGAGCTTTGCAAATCACAAGTTGCTGAACGTAAAGGTATTAATAATAATCCTAATCCTGTTCAAATAGAAAACATAAAAGCACTAGCAGTAAATGTGCTTCAACCCATACGTTCTCATTTTGACAAACCCCTTATTATATCCAGTGGATTTCGATGCGCACAATTATGTGTAGAAATAGGTAGTAGTGTTAGTAGTCAACACGTAGCAGACGATGGTGCTGCTGCAGCAGACTTTGAAATACCAGGTGTAGATAATTTAAATTTAGCTATATGGATAAAAAATAATTTAGAGATAGATCAGGGAATCCTTGAGTTCTATCGTGAAGGTGAACCTACAAGCGGATGGATTCATTGTAGCTATTCAACTAATGATAATAGAAACCAATGGCTTAAAGCTAGAAGAGAGGAAGGTACAGTTAAATACTTACCTTGGACTATTTAATATGTGGTTAAATTTATTAGGTATGGGATTAAAGACAGCAGGAAAACTTTATGCTGACAAACAAAAAACTAAAGAAGCTCTATCAGGAGCTAAACTACTTCACGCAGAGAAGATGAGACGGGGGGAGATAGAATTTTCAGGTAAAGTATTCGAGCATCAGAAGGGAGACTGGAAAGATGAGTTCGTACTGATTGTTTTATCAACCCCCATCTTCATGTTAGCTTACTCTGTGTTTGCAGATGATCCAGAAATAGAACAGAAGATGGATCTATTCTTTGAGAAACTTCAGTCAATGCCTTGGTGGATGGTTGGACTTTGGGTGTCAGTCGTTGCGGCTATCTATGGTATTAAAGCTAGTGAAATAAAAAACTTTAGCAAATGACAATTAAGACAGCATTTACCCAACAGTACAGTCGTAAGGTAAGTTTATTATCTCAACAAACAGGAAAAAGAAATGGCAAAAAGATTCAACGTAGACAAAGCAGCACACGAAAGAATCGCAAAAAGTACTAGCATTGGTAGACGACCCAAGATGTCATCTATGAATAAAAATAAAAAAAGAACTTGGAAAAAATATAACTCTCAAGGTAGATGAAACCTATTATAATATCCTTAATGTATTTAACATTTGGTGGAGACATTAAATTAGATACATTTGAAATCTTTACAAGTTGTAGCACTTGGTTTAATACAAATATAACTACTGTGGAAAAAAGGAAAAAGACATTTATGTCTAACCATTATTACCACACTTACAAAGGTAAAAAAGTTATAGGATATGTATGCCAAGGAAACGAACCTCAATAAAAAAAATTGAAGCACCCAATAAATTTGAATGGCTTAAAAAAAACATAGTCATTGTACCTGTGATAGCAGCGATTATTGCTGGAACATTTACATCAGTTAGATATGTGCTTAACCTTACAGATACTATTACAGCTAACCAAGAAACCATTATTAAATTAGAAGAAAGATTTAATAATTCTAGAGCTGACATCAATGACCTTAAACAAAGACTGTCCGCAGCAGAAGCAACATGGACTATGGCAGAAAATTTATACAGACAACTAGCAGATACAGTAAGAGATCACACTTATGACCTTAAAGACCTTACGAGATAATTTATTATGGATAGCATTTTTTCTTTGCGTAGCAACTTATGCACAAGCAAGAAATGATTATCTAAATGATTACGGAACTTGTGAAAGAGGTCATTGGGAAACTTATACAGAAGTTAGACAACATGAATATAAATCTGGCTCTAGTGCTGAATCTCAAGATCAAACATTAGGTTTTAGATTTCGTATACCTTTAGGTGCTGTGTGTAGTGATGAGTATATTGCAGAAATGCAGAAGAAAAGTAAAATAAAAACCCAACTTGAACTTATAAAAGAGTGTAAAAGAATACCTAGAATTAGTCCACCACCTTTAGAATTTGCAGAGCTATTTAATATGTGTAATAAATTAGGTGTGGCAGGAGTAGTACAAGATAAGAGACCAGAAGGTAGACATTGGGATAATTTAAAAATAAAGTATTTAAAAGACAATCCAGAAATAATTATTATGGAACAGGCAATGCCAAATGAAACAATTAAATAAATGGGTAGTACCTTTAGCGGGAAGTATTTTAATAGGTTTATCTACATGGATGTTAGTTACTTTAGTTGAATTACAAACTATTGTAGCTATGTTACAAAATGAA
>Ga0209535_1002468_pt1 | contig 12059 bp, 10 predicted proteins | sample LinPmetageLP28_FD_184041 | JGI IMG/M metagenome (GOLD analysis project Ga0209535, IMG submission 184041) | Marine viral communities from the Pacific Ocean - LP-28 (SPAdes) (version 2) | ecosystem: Environmental > Aquatic > Marine > Oceanic | place: Pacific Ocean | collected 2009-08-22
CAAACCTTGCAAACCAAAAGGAGCACGTGCAATGTCAAATAAATTTGAACAATTATTAGAATTGCTAATAAACGAAGAAACTGAAAAAGCGGAAGCGTTATTTCATGAGATCGTTGTAGAGAAGTCTAGAGACATCTACGAAGGATTAGCAGACGAAACAACTACTGAGACGAAAGAAGAGTCTAAAGTAGAAGAAACTGAAGCGTCAAAAGACGAAGCAGTTAAAGAAGAGACTAAAGAAGAGTCTAAAGAAGAAGCAGTTAAAGAAACTGAATCTAAGTCAGAAGAAGCAAACGAAGGCGAAGACGTAGAAGTAGCAATCGAAGACGAGAAAACTGACGAAGCAGAAACTAAAGAAGAAGAGTCAATCGAAGAAGTAGGTGGAGATGCAACTGACGAATTAGTCAAAGATATCGCCGCAGACGAAACAGGTGAAGCAGAAGCGGCGGCTGATGACATGGAAAAAGACATGGATGCAGACAAAGAAGATGAAGACACCGAAGAAAGAGTGGCTGATTTAGAAGATGCTTTAGACGAACTAAAAGCAGAATTCGAAAAAATGATGGGTGGCAAAGACGATATGGAAAAAGACGACATGGAAAAAGACATGGATAAAGAAGAGTCTTTACAACCAGTTGTTGATGCTAACGCTGATTTATCAATGGAAGCAATGCATAAAGATAAAGGCATGAAGAAAGAAGCGATGCATGGTGATAAAGGCATGAAAAAAGAGAAGATGAAGGAATACAAAATTTCTAAGTCTGCTGACAATGCTGATCACAGTGATGCAGGTGCTTCGCCAATAACGCAAAAAGGTGGTGCAGATTTTAACACAGCAAGAGGTTCAAATATTGCAAAAGGCGGCGCTGACGAAAAAGGCAGAGCGGCACCTACAGCGGAAAAAATGGCTGGCTTCGAAAACACTCCGGGCTCAGACAAAGGAACATCTTTCAAAAAAGAGATGAAACCTATGACTGCAGACGGATCAGATAAATCAGGAAAATCTCCAATCTCTGGCAAGTAATTGCTATTGATTTGAGACAACCATTAAGGAGCATCGGATGTCATCACTATATCTAAGAGAACATTTAACCTATGATCAGGCTAGAGTACAGGTTTTGCACGAAGGCAAAGACGGCAAGGATTTGTACATGAAAGGTATCTGTATTCAAGGTGGAATCAAGAACGCTAATCAAAGAGTTTACCCTGTTAACGAAATACAAACAGCAGTAAAAACACTCAATGATCAGATCGGTTCTGGTTATTCAGTTCTTGGAGAAGTAGATCATCCCGATGATTTAAAAATTAATTTGGACCGAGTATCTCACATGATCACTGAAATGTGGATGGAAGGTCCAAATGGATATGGCAAAATGAAAATTTTGCCGACACCAATGGGTCAACTTGTCAGAACAATGTTGGAATCAGGTGTGAAACTTGGAGTTAGCTCTAGAGGAAGTGGAAACATTTCCGAATACGGCGGCGGACAAGTGTCAGACTTTGAAATCATCACTGTAGATGTTGTGGCCCAACCTTCGGCACCAGGTGCTTATCCAACGCCAATTTACGAACACTTGATGAATTCAAGAGGTGGTAACAAGGCATTGGGCATGGCGGCTGAAGTTAGAAATGATAAAAAAGCACAAAGGTATCTTAAGGATGCAATAACCAACGTAATAAAAGGACTAAAATAATGATCGACGCAATATCAAAACTAGTTGAGTCAGGTGTTATTGGAGAAGAAACAAAAGTTTCAATCGAAGAAGCATGGAACTCGCAAGTTAAAGAGAACAGAGATCAAGTAACTGCTGAACTTAGAGAAGAGTTTGCTAAAAGATATGAGCATGACAAAGGAAACATGGTGGAAGCCATTGATAAGATGATGTCAGAAAAATTATCTGAAGAAATTAGCAAATTTGTTGAGGACAGAAAGTCACTTGCACAAGAAAAAATTGCTTACAAAGAAAACGTAGGCAAACACTCAGGCAAATTAGAAGAGTTTGTATTAAGCAAATTAACTAATGAGCTTAAGGAATTACACACTGACAGAGAAGGTGTTCACGAAAACTTTAAAAAATTAGAAGAGTTTGTAGTAAAAGCTCTTGCTACAGAAATTAAAGAATTTGCTGAAGACAAAAAAAGTGTTGTAGAAACAAAAGTCAAACTAGTGAAAGAAGCCAAAGCACAATTGGCAAAACTAAAAGAAACTTTCATTAAGAGATCTGCTAAAGTTGTAGAATCTGCAGTTTCCAAAAAATTAGGTCAAGAAATTGATCAATTAAAAGAAGATATTGGAAATGCTAGAGAAATTAACTTTGGTAAGAAAATATTCGAAGCGTTTGCTTCAGAGTACCAAGCATCATACTTGAATGAGAAGTCGGAAACGTCTAAACTCATGAAAGTTGTTGACGAAAGCACTTTGAAACTTAAAGACGCAGAGAAAGCCATCGAAGAAAAGAACGCGGTGATTGAATCCAAGCAGAAAGAAATTTCTATTGCAAACGATTTGATGGAACGTAAGGAAACGATGGGTTCTTTACTTAGACCTCTAAGTAAGGAAAAAGCAGAAGTAATGTCTCAACTGTTAGAATCAGTTCAAACAGGGAAACTTAAATCTGCATACGACAAGTATCTTCCAGCAGTTATGGATGACAAACCAGTTGCACAGGCAAAGAAAATTATTTCTGAGTCTTCAGGCGATAAAGCGGATGTCAGACAGACTAGAGGAGATGCTGATATAAACAGTATCCGTAAATTAGCGGGTATATAACAAACATAAGGGGAAACGAATAATGAGTGAATTATTTGAATCAAAATGGGGCGAAACAAAAGCCGCATTAACTGAAGGTTTAGCAGGCAACAAGAAAAAGACAATGGACGTTGTGTTAGAAAACACAAAAAGACATTTGTCTGAGCAAGCCACTGCAGGTGCGACATCTGCTGGTAACGTTGCAACGTTAAACCGTGTGATCCTTCCAGTAATTAGACGGGTAATGCCGACTGTTATTGCGAACGAGATTGTTGGTGTACAACCAATGTCTGGTCCAGTAGGACAGATCCACACATTAAGAATAAGATATGCAGACGGCGTAGCAAGTAACACAACTGCTGGCGAAGAAGCATTATCTCCATTCAAGATTGCGAAAGCATACTCTGGTAATACCAACAACACAACTCCTAAAGCGGCTTCAACAGCATCTTTAGAAGGTACTGCTGGTAAAAGATTATCAATTCAAATCTTGAAACAACCTGTTGAAGCTAAATCAAGAAAACTATCTGCAAGATGGACTTTTGAAGCGGCTCAAGATGCACAAGCACAACAAGGTATCGATGTAGAAGCAGAAATCATGGCGGCATTAGCTCAAGAGATAACTGCAGAGATCGACCAAGAAATCATTGGATCATTAAGAACATTAGCAGGAACTGCTTCTGAGTCTTTTGACCAAAGTGCTGTATCAGGTACTGCAACATTCGTGGGTGATGAACACGCGGCATTAGCAGTATTGATCAACAGAGTTGCAAACCAAATCGCAACTAGAACAAGAAGAGGCGCTGGAAACTACGCAGTAGTATCTCCAACAGCTTTAACTATTCTTCAATCTGCTACAACTTCAGCGTTCGCAAGATCAACTGAAGGTACATTTGAGTCACCAACAAATACAAAATTTGTAGGTACTTTAAATGCGGCAATGAGAGTATACGTTGATGCATACGCGGCTGATAACACTTCAATACTTGTAGGTTACAAAGGTGCAAGTGAGGCAGATGCTCCGGCATTTTATTGTCCTTACATACCTTTAATGAGCTCAGGTGTTGTTCTAGATCCGGCTACTTTCGAACCAGTAGTAGGCTTCTTAACAAGATACGGTTATGTAGAGTTATCAAACACTGCATCATCCCTTGGTAATGCGGCTGACTACGTAGGTTTAGTAGCGGTAAACTCAACAAACTTAAAATTCAAGTAAGCGATTTACTTTTATTTCGAAAAAGGGGGCATTTATTGTCCCCTTTTTTTTGACTTTTTTTCCGTTACGTTGTAAAATACAATATGGAATACTGTTTTCATCACATACCTAAAACAGCAGGCTCTTCTTTACAATTAAGATTAGCTCACAGAGAACACATTGGACAATTACCAAAAGGGTCGACACTGGTTGTTTATCCATTGTATGATGATGTAAGATATTATAGAGTTAGTGAAGATGCCTTATTTGACGCCGATAAACCTATCAAAGAAGCCTTCTTACGCACTTACAAAAAAGGCACTGCTGTGGGTTCATCAACAATAGTTTGCGGACATTACACAAATATTTCTCAACCAGGACAGCACATGACATGGCTACGTTATCCATTGGCTAGAGATGTTAGTCATTTTAACTTTGATTACAAGTACGGTAATCAACTAGACAACGATTTTGTACAACACCTATCGATGATGAGTGGAAACTTTATGGTGCTTTGGCTCTACGGAAAATACATTGGTAAACACGACAGTGTCAGCATGGAAGCACGTTACGAAACTGTGAGAAAAGTCCTAAGAGAAAAATTTTTACGAGTATACGACTCAGATAAGTTTGAGGAAAGTTGGAATGAAGTTGCAGACATTTTAAAAATTAATCCTGAACCAAGATTGAGTTCTAATCAATCAGACAAAGATTATCAAAAAATTCAAAAACTTCAAGACCTATCAGAAGAATTTAAAACTTGGCATAGATCCTATAACCACTACGATTATCAACTTTACGAAGAGTTTTGTAAGTAGATAAAGATTTTTTTTCACCGTCATACAAGTCACAAACCAAATGTTGTGTTTTAACTTTTGTTTATATCTTCTAAATAATTCTGCGATTTGAAAAAGTCGCATAACAAGGAGGAGATCCAATATGGAAATCTTTAACAAAATCAAATCTGCGGCAAAGTCAATGACTGAAGTTGGCGTTGGTTTGATCGCCCTCGCGATAGTTCTTGAAGTTCTTTTCAAAGGTCAGGCAATACCTTTCCTAGGAAACATGAACGTGATCGGGAACATATCCGGGATTGTAAAATCTTTTTCCGCTGATGGTTTAGTAGGACTTGTAGCAATGTATGTCCTATACTCTATCTACAAAAAAGGTTAGGTAATCTACAGGGCGGTGTAACGTGCATCGCCCTTTTTAACGTCACATAATTTTACCAAAAAAAAAATAAATAACAACAGTTCAAACGTGCTTTTACATCTAAGTAAAAGACTTATGCGGATAACAACCGCGTACCTAGGAGAACTAGGATTGGACTCCTATTAAAGGAGAAAACAAATGGGACGACCTATAAAAAAACAAAGAATGTTGAGTAACTTTACACCAGGCGGTGACGCAACAATTGCCGTGTCTAACTTTAGAACCGGTGGCTCAAACGTTGTTGGAACAAGAGCATACATTGTAGCACAAAGAGGATCAAGATCATTTAAGGTACACTTAAACGATTCATCTGAAGCAGTGATGCAACTAGTAACGGCTGGAACATTATCAGTTAACCAAACTTTCAATGTTCAAGTTATACTGGATGACTCAACTGTTGCTTATGTTGAAAAGTTCTACAACAACACAATTCACTATGTGACAGCGGGAGGTACAACAGGACACGTACCTTACAGTCTATTAAATGTGGAAGCAGATGACGAAGGAAAAGTTACTGGTAAAGGTAACATTGACATCAGAAAATTCAAGGCTGATGGCTCTCAATTCTAATCATTCTAACTAAACGTGCTTTAAATGGGGGGAGTTTTTGCTTCCCCCATTTTTTTTATAAATATTACAAATGACAAAAATAGTAAGAACATCAGGTGCATACACAATAGATCCGGGTAATGATGTAGTCACACTTAAAAACGGACTTTATTTTACACCTGTGGCTTTTGCAAGTCTACCAAGCAGTCCAGCGGCAGGATATGTGGCTTTCTTGACAACAGACGGGGCAGGTGCAAGTAAAAACAAATTAGTTTACTACAAAGCATCAGCTTGGCACTACGTTGCCGATGACGGTGCTGTTGCAACATCATAGGATATCAGATGAGATTTAAAGATATAGAAATAAACATAAAAGCATCACCCGACAAAGAGGATGAAGCACTTTTACAACAACTAATAGGTGCCAAAGGTGCCACAGTTACTACAGACACAGACGTACAAAATTCACAAAGCACAGGACCAGAAGACAATCCAGGCAAAGTGGCATCAGATGATCCCAATGATGCTCCAGCAGTTTATCCTTTACAACAAGAAATTGAAATGAAAAAAGCAGAACTAGGTAAAGATTCAGAAACAATTGCAAATGTTACAAAAGATCAACAAGACAAAGGACCAGAAGTTAAAGAAGAAGAACCACTTGTGCAACAGCCAGAGGTCACAAGCGGTGACAACCCGGGTATACCTGCGTCAATGAAAAATAAGCAAACACAAAACGAGAGCGAATTTATTCAAAGATTAAAAAAGTTATCTGGCCAAAATTAAGGAGCGTACATGGCATTTAGAAAACTAGTCGGTTCATATAAAGATTACACTTTAGCGACACACGTTATTGAAGACGGTTACCTTGCAGTAGATGTTGACACTGGTTCATTAAGAATAGGTGATGGCTCAACACCAGGCGGTACAGTAATAGCAAGTGCCAGTGGCGGAGGAGGATCCGCAAGTAGTTTAGGTGATCTATCTGCAGTTGGTTCAACTTTGTCAGCACCAACAAATGCAAATCTTACTTTGGCAGTTTCTGGATCAGGCAACATTGTATTGACTGGAATAACTTTTCCTAACTCAGATGGGAGTGCAAATCAAGTTTTAGCAACCAACGGTTCTGGAGTTTTAAGTTTTGTAAACAACACTGCCACAATCAATCTTGATGGCGGAACTGCTGATTCAACATACGGCGGAATCACAGCACTTGACGGAGGCACAGCAGAATAATGCCAACACAAATTCAATTAAGAAGAGACACAGCGGCGGATTGGACTAGTAACAATCCAACGTTGGCGGCAGGAGAGTTTGGTTGGGAATCAAACACTAACAGATTTAAAATTGGTGATGGAGCAACTGCATGGAATAGTTTAGCATACAGTGATACATTAAAACAATTTGGAGATATTTCAGTAGTTGGTGCAACAATTTCATCACCTTCAAATGCAGACTTAACTTTAACAAGTTCAGGTGGTGCAGTTGTTATTGAAGGAATTTCAGTACAAGGCACATCAATACATTCAGCAGATTCAACAATTATCAATATCAACGACGGACTTATAGTTGACGGCAGTTTGACACTACAAACAGGTGCTAGTGTAACAGGTATTGCTGATGAAGATAACTTTTCATCTGACAGTGCAACTCTATTAGCAACACAACAATCAATCAAAGCCTACATAGCAACTCAGATCGCAACCAAAGACAATTCAGATGAGATTACAGAAGGTTCAACTAATTTATATTTTACAAATACCAGAGCAGATGCTAGAATTACGGCGGCACTTATTGATGAGGACGATATGTCTACAAACAGTGCTAGTAGATTGCCAAGTCAACAGAGTGTCAAGGCATATGTAGACAATGAAATTGCAAACGTTAGTGTGGGAGATCTAACATTTAATGGCTCAACCATAGCGGCACCAAGCAGTGCAGATTTAACATTAGTTTCAAGTAACGGAAATGTAGTTGTTGAGGGAATAAGATTTGCAGGCACTGTAATATCTACAGAAGATAGTACCTCTGGTGTAGAAATAGCAGGCAACTTGATACCATCGCAAGACGGGGTATTTCAATTAGGATCCAGCACACGTAGATGGCAAACAGCATATCTATCAGCAAACACAATTGATCTAGGTGGAGCAACAATTAGTTCAGATGGAACAGGTTCGGTGTCAATTGCGGCCACAGGAGCCACATTACCTACAGGATCTAAAATTGTAGATCAAAGTATTATCACTGGTGGAAAAACAACAAAAACAGGCGCAAGACCAGTACAGATTGTGAAAATATTTGTAAGTGACGGAAGCACAGTGTTATCTGATGCACAACTATTGGCCGGTACTGCAGATTTAGAACTTGAGTTTAACGGCACCATAGAAGATGTGCCAGTTTACACAGAAGCGAACCAAACATTTACTCTATCCAATGGCGCCGCTCTTAATACCAATGCGACTGGTATAACACTATTCCAATTTTAAACATAAATACCTACAAAATAAAGTAAGGCGAATGCATTCCGTAAGTTTAACAAGGCGGAGCACAGAACTAATTTATGGCAGACAAAACACCAGTACGAGTAGTCTTTAACGCTTCGAATGTAGCTACTGGAATGGCAGAATTCCAATCAGGCGACACAGTAGGCACATCCTTCGGTGGAACAGGTCTTGCATCAATTGGTTCATCATTACAAATTCTTAGAGTAAACGCGGCAGGAAACGCTTTAGAATTCAGCACACTTGAAGACCTAGGCGATATTGGATCAATCGGTTCAACTTTAACAGCACCTTCGAACGCAGATTTTACAATTCTTACAGCAGGCACAGGAAACATAGTTTTAAATGACATTGGAATCAATGACAATACAATTACTACCAACAGATCAAATGATGATCTTAAAATAAATGCAAGTGGTTCTGGTACAGTTGTATTAGAAAATTTAAAAGTAGGAACCAGCGGTGCCACTGTCACAACTATATTAGACGAAGATGCAATGGGTACGAACAGTGCCACAGCACTTGCAACTCAACAATCAATCAAAGCATATGTAGATACACATGATGCCAATATTGCATCTGATACATTAACATTTACAAATAAAACTTTTGACGTTGAAGCTACTGGCAACAGTATTTCCAATATTGATGTTAGTGATCTTAAATCTGGAGTGTTAGATACCGACATATCAAGTGTGTCAGGATCAGATGATACTTTAGCTTCTGCAAAAGCTATTAAAGCCTATGTTGACACACAAATTACAGCAGAAGATTTAGACTTCAGTGCAGATGACTCAACTGTGTTATCAATAGACTTAGATTCGGAAGTTTTACACTTTGCAGGTGGCAACGGAATAAGCACATCTGTAAGTAATAATACAGTTACACACGCAATAGATACAGGTACAGTTGTAACAAAAACTGACTCACAAACTTTAACTAATAAAACTTTAACCAGTGCAATTTTAAATACAGGCGTTAGTGGTACAGCAGTTTTAGACGAAGACAATTTTGCTACTAACAGTGCAACACAAATTGCAACACAACAATCTATCAAAGCATATGTTGACACTCAAGATGCCAATATTGCATCAGATACTTTGACACTAACAAACAAAACATTTGATGTTGAAGGCACAGGTAACTCAATTTCAAACATTGACGTGGCTGATTTCAAATCAGGTGTTTTAGACACAGACCTATCCAGTGTTGCAGGCACAGACACAACATTGGCATCAGCAAAAGCAATTAAAACTTATGTTGATGCACAGGTTACTGACCAAGATTTAGATTTAGCAGGCGACAGTGGAACTGGAGCAGTAGATCTTGATTCACAATCACTTACCATTGCAGGTGGTACTGGGTTGGACTCTGTAGCAGGCAGTCAAACAGTTACATTAAACATTGATAGCACAGTGGCAACATTGACTGGTTCACAAACGCTAACAAACAAAGTATTAACAAGTCCAACAATTAACAGTCCAACTATTACGAACACGACTATTGTAGGTAATGCTACGATCGGTGCAGTAACAACAAACGACATTATATCTAATGGATCAAATGCAGATATCACTATTGATCCTGCAGGTACAGGAAACATTAATTTGACAGCAGGTGCTGATGTTGTTATTCCAACATCTATAGGTTTAGTATTAGACGGTGCAGGTGCAGAGAAAATAGAATCAGATGGCACAGACATATCAATCAGTGTAGGAGCAAATGGTGATATCAACATACCAGCAAACATTGGATTAACTTTTGGTACTGATGACGAAAAAATTGAAGGTGACGGCACAGACCTTATTATCACAGGTAACAATATAAAACTAACTGCCGCGGCAGATGTTATCATTCCAACCAATATAGGTTTGCACTTTACAGATGCAAATGAAAAAATTGAATCAGATGGTTCTAAACTTACAATCACATCGGGTGGTACAGCATTTGGTCTGCCAGTAGCAGATGGAGATAGTGGTCAAGCATTAATTACTGATGGTTCTGGTACACTAAGTTTTGGCACAGTAACCAGTACATTTTCTGATGACACGTTGGCTTCTGTGAAGTCAAACAAAGCAATAGGCACAGATGCCCAAGTAGTTGATTCATTCAGCGAAGCGGTTACAGATGCTGTTCATTACGTAATGGTTCAGAACGATATAACAAATGACAGAGTTAGCACAATGAGTTTCAATCTAGTACACAACGATACAACAGGTTTTGTAGGATCAATAAGAGGTTCAGGAACACACACATCAAATAATTTTTCTACATTCACTGCAGACAGTTCAAGTAACATGGTCAGACTAAAATTGGCTGGTCCTTCTGCTAATACGAAAGTTAGTATGTACAAAATTCCTTTATCAACTGCTAACACAGCAGATGCCACAAGAGGTAATACTGTGACCACTAGTAACACCGATGTTGATTCTTCAACTGAAAGTATTGATACTTTTGCTCATGCTAGTTTCCGAGCGGCAAAATACACAATCTTAATAGATGATAATGCAAAAACAGAATCAGGAGTTACAGAAGCTTTGGTTGTACACGATGGAACCAATGCATTTGTGTCACAATACGGAAATGTCAATACAGGAAACAATGACATGATCACTTTGTCTGCGGCTATAAGCGGTGATAACGTTGTATTAAGTGCCGCTGGCTTGACAACAAATTTAAATGTGACAGTGCATAAAATTTTATTATCAGACAGCATGACCGCGGCGGAAAACAGCAATCAAAAAGTCATTGGAGCAACAACAGTCAGTTCAAGTGCAACATCATTGGACACTTATAATCTAGACGAAACAACAGGAGCAGTATATTATGTGGTCGGAAAAAATGCCACAGAAGGGGTGTTCAGTGTGCAGGAAATTTTCACAGCGGCATCGTTCACAATTGCTTCAGTAGGAAATGGTGGTTTTGTATCAAGCAAAGAAACAACTCAATTAGAATTTACAGCAGGATTTTCAACCAGTGTTCACAACACATTTGAACTGAAATCAGCATCAACATCGGGTGCTTCCACAGTGGTTAACGCCTACAGAATAAACCTATTAGCCGGCTAAATACTATTGTAAAACAATGTTTTACATTTTAACAACAATCATGCGGGAGAAATGGAACCATGACAACACGTAACTTTAGAGTTAACAACGGCTTAGAAGTAGGAGATATAGTAATATCTGCTTCTGCCAACACCATCGTAGGCGGTGCAACAGCGGCGCCATCAGCTGATGGACAATTTGCCAATAAAAAATATGTAGACGATCAAATTGATCTAGCAACATTTATTGTAGCTGGCACAACCAACGTAACAGCGGCGGCAGGATCAGTCACAACCACTGTTGCTGGTGTAACAAACATGACTGCTACTGAAGGACATCTTAGAATACACGGTGACTTAACAGTAGACGGTGACAACACAGTAATAAACACTTCAACACTATCAGTTGAAGATAACATCATTGAACTAAACAGAAATATTTCAAGTGACCTTGGCATGCCAGCCATCACAGGTTTAGAAGTTAACAGAGGTGAAGGTTCTACTGCCGGAGCGATGAATTTGCTTTGGGCTTGGGACAACGGCTTTGAAGATGACGGTACTACAATTTTTGGAAACAGTGGTGGTGCTTGGACAGCATTCAGAAGATCAGCAGACAATGATTCAACACCAGAAGCAGGAGATTTAGTAGATATACGTGCAAACGTAATTCATGCTATTTCAACGTCAGCTCAATATGCGGACGTTGCGGAGCGATTTGCCGCAGATGCTCCAATGGCGGAAGGCGCAGTAGTAATGTTAGGTGGTTCACAAGAAATTACAGAAGTTAACAGTGAACTTTCAGACGATGTA
>Ga0209535_1002469_pt1 | contig 12057 bp, 13 predicted proteins | sample LinPmetageLP28_FD_184041 | JGI IMG/M metagenome (GOLD analysis project Ga0209535, IMG submission 184041) | Marine viral communities from the Pacific Ocean - LP-28 (SPAdes) (version 2) | ecosystem: Environmental > Aquatic > Marine > Oceanic | place: Pacific Ocean | collected 2009-08-22
GCAATTTAATGTCTTGTACTACTGAGGCAATGGAGGCAAAAAGAAATTTGAATACGTTTATAATTATTTTTGTGCTAAATTTCCAAGTCTTTATTATTCCGCTCCAAATGCCAGTCATTATTTGAGCAAAAAATTTAATTATTGGCAGCATAAATTTTAATACTTTGCCTATCCCAATAACCACGCCCCTAAAAATGTCGCCCGCTGTGGCGCTAGTTTTAAAGCCGTCTGTTAACTCGCTAAAAAGTGAACTATAAGCTTCTCTATAAACGTTAAAAATGTCCATTATAGGCTTCACAATATTGTCTATTATGAATTTTTTATGCCTAGAAAAAAAGTTCATTAGCTTAGTAATGGCGCCCATTACTTTATTTAATATGGGTAAAATTAATTTTCCTAATCGGAGTTTTAACTCTATCCACATATTATTAAAGCGGTTCAATTGTGCCTGGCTACTATTCAAAGCTTTTGGAAGGTCCCCCGCAAAAGTTCTTTTTAATTCCTTGGCGAATTTTGGTAAAAAGTCCTCAGACATTAATTTTCCGTCTGCCATTAACTTCATTAACTCGGCCTTGGTTTTACCCATTGACCTAGCGGCTATTCCCAAAGCGCCTGGGAGTCTCTCCCCGAGCTGGCCGTTTAATTCTTCAGCCGATACCTTCCCTTTTGACATCATTTGACCAAGAGCCAAAAAGGTGCCTTTTGTTTGCTCGGCGCTAAGCCCCATTACTGTGGCCGCCCCCGCTACAGAGTCGAAAACTTCAAGTGTGCCCGCCCCTTCCATGGAGGTACCCATAAAAGAGCCCGCCAAAGTTTTAAAACCTTCCATACTTTCCAGTAATGGCAGCCCCAAGCTTTTGGCCCTATCTCTTAAAAAGGCTATATTTTGAGCTCCTTTTTGAGCGGAGCCACTCGCCGCGTTAATTGCGTTTGTTAACCCCTCAAAGTTACGGGCTAAAGTTACCGACTCGCCAGCTATTGAAAAGGCTTTCATGGCTGCCGCTGCTAGGGCAATTTGAGGGACTAACTTAGTAAATCCACCCGCTAACATTCCCAAGCCTTTGGAGCTTTTAACAGCGGAGCCGCTAGTTTTCCCCATTTGCTTATCTAGCCCCATAGAGGCCGAAACGGCTTTTTTAAGGCCAGGGCTCAGCTTGTCGTTTAATTCTATTGTATAAATAGCCTTATCACTCATATTCGTAAATATATAAAAAAGGGGCGTTGTAAGCCCCTCTTAGTCCTTGTTTTTATACTTGCTGTTTTCCATTTCAATAACCCAAGTTAATTGGGCCGCAAGCCTATAATATTGGGCGTCTGTTAACTTGTCGGGGTCTACCTTAAAATGGTAACGTAATAAAGCGCCCATTTGTTCAAGTTCACTATTCTTAACCTCCTGTAAATAGACGTCTATTTTTGACTTAAAAAATGACTCGCCAAATTTAAAGGGGTTTAGCTCATTGGCTGCGCTAAGGTTTACCGTCTCGGCTATTTTTACAGCCTCGTTACGTTTCCCGTTTTAACGCTTATAATATCGGCCATTAGCTCGCCCGCGCTTCTCATAGCGTCAAAGTCTGCTATTATAGCCTCGGGGTCGCCTTGGATAGTTAAAGACCTTAAAAAGAACTCTAAGCCTTGCATCTCATTTTTTTGTAAAATTTTGCTTCCAGCGTCAAATTCGCGGCGGCCTACTTTCTTAACTATTAAATCCATTTGCTCCCCGTCGCTCATTGGAATTTCTAGTTTAAAAATTACTCCGTATTTCTCTTTTAGCTCCTCTATAGATAGCTTTTCATTTTCTTCGTATGCTTTCATATCGATTAATTTATATTATTGGTCCAAGATAATAAAAAAAGCCCCTACATAATAGGGGCTTTTAGAAATTAATCTACCACGCAACGAATGAAAATTTTTAATTGTTCCAGTCAATATGTGAAACCGCTAGTTCTAGGTCTGCCATTACTGTGCTGTCCCCTTCGCTTGCGCCTCCTATTGTGTTTTTAAATCTACAGTTCCTTACTACATCCGTTCGAGGTGTTGACCCCTCGGGAACGTAGTTAATTTCAATGTCAAATTCGGGGATATTTTGTAAGCTGTTGCCTGGGGCCGCGTCGATTAGTGCCGAAAGTTCAGCCCTATCGATTGTTATTTTTGCCTCGTGCTCAATTTTCCCTAGTCCTCGGCTTACTGGGAAACGCCCAGCGCCGTAGTTTTCCGTAATTTCTTGAGCTTGGCTATACTCTACCGAGGTAATGCCAGCCACGGGAACGCCTAAAACAGTTACTATAATATCCGCGTAACTATATGCCTGTCCGTTAATTAATGGGGGGTTGTCTGCTAGTGCCATGTCTTAAATTTTTTAAAGTTTTGGTACAAAACCAATATTAATAACTATTTCTCTGGCCACTCCGACGGGTACAATTTTAACTGTTAGCTCCAATTTGGATGTGCTAACAACGTTTTGCGCTGCGTTAATAATAACCTCGTAAGCGCTTAACTCTCTATCTGTCTCCATTTGTCCTAGTCCTTTCTCTGCTAAAGCTTTGAAAGTTGCCACGGTGTCGGGCCTTAAAGTTCCGTCAGTGTTCACTCTTAACGGGCTCCCGAGTTTTGGAAGAATAAAGAACCTTAAAAGCCTTTTAGCCTTGTCGATTGTTCTATTATTTTCTATGGTTGCCAGGTCGCTAGTAGTTGCCACAGAGGTGTAAGAGTCATTGTTAAAAGTTCCTGTTAACCCTATTTCTTTGACTAAAAATAAATACCCTTTGTCGTCTAAGGCCTCGCGTAAACTTACCGAGGTAGTTGAAAAGGCGTCTCCATTTGCAAAGGCTACGACGTCAAACTCTGTCCCGTCTGTTACCATTGGAAAGTTTTCGATATAACTTATAGACTCGTTAACGTTTGCCGCTGCTACAGCTCCAAGCTTAGCGCCTAAGTCTGTAATAGAATAACCTTTAGAACCGTAAAGAGCCGCGCCCTTTCCTCCTCCGTCTTGTCCGATACATACCGAAACATTGGGAGCGGTTAAAGTTCTTAAACTTGCTAAGGTTGAAAGGTCGGATACTCCCGAAATGTCAGCCCCATAGAGCACATTTAAAAATTTATATTCAGCTTGTAGCGCTGTTACTTTTGCCTGTAGTGCTGTTACTTGAGTAGCTGAGTAAGCTGCGCTTATAAAATAAACTGCTATTTGTCTCAACTCTCCTATTAAGGCGTCTTGTAAAGTTTGTATTTCCGAAAAGTTCGGCGTTCCTCCTGGTACTGCAAAGTAACCAATTGAAAGCTGGCCCGAAGGTTGTTTTTCAAAAAATTGGCTTATGTGGTACCACTCTACCGCGTGGGCTGCCGTACCTTCGACAATTCCCAAGGCCTCGGCCTCTTCTAAACTAAAAACCGTTTTAATACGGTCGCTAGTTGAAAAACCCGAGGGTAAAGTATTATTGTAGTAAACTATACCGCTTTTATGATCACTACTCGCTAGAGGAGTGCCTAGGCCCGCGCTGTTTACGTTAAAAGTTAGCTTATTTAGTGCCATTTTTTACTTTTTTTGTGGGTTGTTTATACTCTGTTATTTCTTGCATAGTTTTAACACTATGCTTTACTGCAAAGGACTTTTGTATAAATATGCAGCCGTCGGGCGTGGAATAAACCACGCCCCCAGGCTTACAATATTCTAAAGCTTTCGCCTTTAGTTCCTTTTTAGTCATTTTTTAAACTCCTTGAATAAGTGAGTAAACCCCCTTTTCGTCTGTTCTTCCAGCTGTTCCCCCCGCTCTTACAAGACCGTTAAAAATAGAACCTAAATACATAGGGCTGTCAATGTCAGAAAATAATTTTATAGAACCTTCCGCTCTTCTTACGTAAGAGTCCGACCAACCCAAAATACTAAGCTTATCCGTAGCCGCTCCCGCCGCTCCGACTGCCTTTTTTACGTTTGAACCGTTAAAAATAGTATTTCGAGACCTTTTAAAAACTTTCATTCCGAAAATTTCCCCTATTTGTCCGTCTACTACTGGCTTTCTGTTTACATAGTCAAAGTTTATAAATGACTCAATGTTTAAAAGCTCCTCGTATTGACTAGCTGAAATTAAAATATTCCTTTCGTCTGCTAAACAGTCGTCTTTGTCAAACATCACAGCTAATTTAGCTAAATCCGCTCTAACAAGTCCCTTTCTGTTTCCTGTTGCTGAAGGTGCCGCCGCTGGTACGTTTGCCCCTGTTGTAAAAATCTTATTTGTAGCCGCTGTAACCGCCCAAATAGACGCCATTTCGTCTGCTATTCTAGTATTTAAAGCCTTTACATGGTCTTTAATAATGTCCTGTCTTTTATTGTAGTTAGTTACTGCCTCGTTAACGTCCTCAATGTGAATTGGGTTTGTTGCGAATGCGTCCACGTTGTACTCTAATACGTCGTCAGTTCTTTGAGAAACAGACAAAGGAAAAGAACTTGGGTTCTTTACTACTGTTGGGGAAGCCCCAGCCTGTGGCACTTGTACCACTCCAAACTGTGAAGAAACGTTAGCATCTAGTTTTGATTGCTTGTAAAATTCGTTTACAGGAAATAAGTTTTCTTGTATTTCTTTGCTAAAAAGCTTTGTGATTTGTTCAGCCATTTTAAAAAGTATTTAATAGTTGTTTTATTTATTTTATATAATCGTTTAAAAGGTCCTCGAATTTTTCGGGGCTTTCGTTTTTCATTTTTTCTAAGTCTTTAGGCGCGTCCTGGCTCCACTGTTGAAAGTCCCACTCTTTGCGGTTTTCCGACTCCTCAGCTTTAAACTCGTTTTCGATTGCCTCAGCCTTTGGGCTAGTTCCTAAACCGCTCAAAAGTTCTTTTGTGCTGTTAAGGTCGTTTTTAGCCATTTCCAACCACTTAGCTGTTAAGTCGTTGTTAAGCTTCCCGCTTTTTACTGCCTCGTTAATTAACGCCTCAGCCGCCGCCGTTTTTAACTCTGTAACCTCTAAAGCTTTCGCCTCCAAAGACTCGGTTAACTCCTTTAATTTGTCGGTTTTTTCTGTTACTTCGTTTTCCAACGTTAAAACCTTTTCGGCGTTGTTTTTAAGCTCCTCAAGGGACTTTAAAACGGCCTCCTCGTTAGCTGAGTTTTCCAGCCCTAAAAAAGAAACTACTTTCTCCATTTTGTTAGTTTTTATATTTATAAAATTGTTAGCCATTTCGTAAAGCTCGTCTAAAGAGTTCGAAAGGTCTAATTTAATACTCGTTTGTGTGGACTCGATACGGTCAAAAAAACCAAGGTTTAAAGCTTCTACAGCCGTGAAAAGGTTTTCGCTGTTTAAAAGCTTTTCGGCCTCCTCGTCTGTTATATATGCCTTACTTTTTAATATTGTTTTTAGGCTGCCCCTCATTATACCAATTAAAGCGGCGTCCGCTTTTTGTCCCGCTGGTGCCTGTGGTCCGTGGGTGTGAAATAGTCCATAATCTAAAATTACTCTTTCGTCTCCCGCTTGGCTTATCATTCCCGCCATGCTTGCCGCAATCCCTATTACTCGGGTCGTGGTCTTTCCTGGGTAGTCCTTAATACTTTGGTAAATACTAAACCCCTCCTTTATATTTCCCCCCTTACTGTTTATGTCAATAACCACCTCTTGGACTCCGTTAGCTGCTAGAAATTCCATTTCCTTGGCGAACTGGTCCCCATTAATTCCTTTTACAGGGTCGGCGTTAATTGGGCGCCTTACGCTCATTTTCGCAGCCGTTTGGCCAGGTGTAAAATTATTAATATAAGTAAAGTCGTGAAACATAAAAGTAATAATAGTTAAATTAGTGCAAATAAGGGGGCTTAACTGTATTTAGTTGGTCCATAATAAACCAATAAAAATGAGTGTTAAAAAAGAGATAAAAGTATGGCTCCACGGGCGGCGGCGCATGCTATTTGATAGGGAAAAGAAAAAAAGGGACGTTTCTAACGCGGCCCTTTTGAGAGAGATAATAGATTTTTATTTTGAAAACAACCCCAATATTAAGGGGTAATGTCTAAAAATTTATTGTTATAAGCAAAGCTTTTATTATAGCAATTATTTACGCTTAAGCATAAAGTATTGTTAAAATATAGTGTAACTGTTAAAGCTGTCGGCCAGTTAGCGGCGTCTATAGTAAAGACTTTTATTAAGCCGTTGCCGTCAATAGAGCATACAAAATTGTAAACTTTTGCGTCTTGGGCTCTTCCTGTAACTGGGAAGAAAAAAACGTGGTTTGTGTCGTTATTGTGATTGGATAGGGTACAAACATCCACGGGCGTATTTCCACCCGAAAAGGTTCTAGTTACTGAGCCACTAATAAAAAAACTTTCGTCTGAGTTTACCTTGCCGCCCAATCTTCGCAAGCCAATATTTGTAGAGGACAAAGCCCAGCCCGAGGCTAGTGTGGCGTCTTGAAAAGCCAAATAATTATTTTCTTCCCCTATTTTTGTAACGGCTAAAGCTGCATCTATAGTGCACCGTTTTTCTGCAAAATTGGCGTTTGGGCTTGTTTGATTGGCTCCCGCTGTTATTACTACATACTCCTTTGTTAAGTCTGCCGTGGTTAATGGCTCGGGGCTTGGGCTAAATCCTGTCCAATTAGTCTGGAAAACTTCCACTTGATACTCCACTAAAAACTCTTTGTTTACGCCGTCCGAAAAAACTCGGGACTCCGTTAAAAGTGGCCCTTTACGTAAATAAAAAACCCCTAAAACCACTGTGCTTGCTACATATGTAGCCCCAGGAAAGTAACAAATTTCGCCCTCACTTAAGATATAACCCTCGCTTAGTGTTACGCTCCCGCTCGTGCTGTTGTTATACGTACAACCCGCTAAAATAATACCAAAGGAGTGCATTTCCTCGGCGGGGTTAACTCCTCTATAATACGCCATATTACCAAGCCTACGCCTTAAGCCTTCTTGAAAGTTTATAGCGTCGGCCTTGCTGTTTTGCTGTAGCCTTACAAAGTCGTTAGCAAATAGCGGAGCTCCTCCCGTGTCGGTTTTCCCGCTTATATTTTTTAGGTCTTTTTGTTTTGTTTTATAATTTGCCATTTTAGTAAGATATTATTGTGTAATTAGTTGAATATGGTCTAAGTCTGTCCACCTCTGCCGCTATTTTTGCCACTCCTTGGGCGTTATAAGTTGCCGCTGGTACGTAAACTTTAAACTCGTTGTTTGTGTTGGCCTCTGTGGTGTTAAATAGAAAAACTCCTGGCTGGCTTTCGTTGCTATTGTAAAAAGTTACCGCTGGGTATCCCTCAGTATTATTAAAAAAAGTAATTGCGTTAACGTCGTCCCCTGTGTTGTCAATATATATAAACGGTAACGAAACAATGTTAAAAGTCTCATTTAAAACCGCTTCCATTATTACCTTTTGGCCGTTGTGCTTGCTCCGTGCTATTACCTCGGGCCTATAGGTCAAAAACACGTCATTATGTAACGTTTGTTCGGGTGTTAATAGTGCTTTTTGCCAAGCGTTCTGAACTGTCCCCCGCTTGTCGGGAGGTAGAAACTCATTAGCAAATATGGAATAGTCTAAATTGTAAATACTCATAGTTTTAACTTTCTAGTGTCATGGTTATAGTATCGTTAAATGTGCTTCCCGCTGTGTCCTCTTGAATTATATATCCCGCCGCTGTAATATACGTTCTTTGAACTGTTACAACCGCCCCCGTTAAAGGTATGGAGCTAGGCCGAGCGGTTAAAATTACGTTAAGGGTGTCCACTCCTGTAACCCCTGTTACTGCCTGTATGGCGTTAATTAGTTCCTCCCTTACTATTGTTCCGTCAAATTCTGTTATTGAAATACTCGACAAATAAGCCTTTATAGCCGTTATAACCGCCGCTTTTACCGTTGCCTCTACATATTGACCATTATAAAAAATAGTCCCTTGGAACTTTAGGCGGTCGGCGAATAGGCTCGAGGTGTCTATGGCTATTCCCACAAAGCCTATAGCGTCCAAATAGCTTACTAAGGCGCTTACTTCTTGAGCTGCCAAAGGCGTGAGGCCTCCGCTTCCGTCGTCCTTAGCCACTTTTACTAAAACTCTATTATTAACTTGCTCAACTACTGCCGCGCGTGTTACAATGCGTAAAGAGGCGTCAATAGTTGAATAGGTGGCCTTTCCGTCTATTACGCTAATCACTTGGGGGTTGGTGGCGCTATATTGAAATTCTAAAACCCTTTTTTGTAGCCAGTCCGCTGTCCCTGGGACCGCTTCCCGTGCTATTTGCTCGAGCTCAGCTTTAAAAACGTCCCAAAGTTGCTCTTGAGTTTCTATAGCTCCCGCAATAATTCGAGACCACAGCCGCCAAATGGCTACAGCGCTGGGGCTGTTAAGGCTGTTTAAATTTGAGTCGGCTGTTTTTGCCGCTATTATTTCATTTTGTATTGTCGTTATACTTCTAGCCATTGTCGTTCACATTTTTTGCCGTTCTTATTCCTTGTTTAGTTGCCGAGTTTATAACTACCTCGTCCGTAATATCTAAGGCCGTTATTTGGTGGGTGGTTGCCCCGCCGTCGATATATTTAGTGTCGTCTATTAGGTCTGTGGTATAGTCTTGAATAAATACATAATAGTTAGTCCTGTCCTCGTCCATTTCTTCAAACCTTCTTTTAAATGTATTAAAACCGTTTGACTTATACCCTTGGAAAGCTTTATAAACTTTTTGTTTTAGGTCCAATAAATCTAAAACCGTGGTGCTATTGGAAGCCCTCCCCTTCGTTATGCTTTTGGCTATATAAAACCTTATTTTAAGCTCGTTAGTTTTTTGAACTCCCGCCCCATTGTCTGAGTAGTCCACGCCCTCGGGAAAACTTATATATAAAGCTGGGAATTTTACTAGATCCTTTAACCCTATCTCGGCTTTGTTAAAATTGTCATTAAATAAAGCCACGGTTTTAAACTCGGGGAGCTCGGCCCCGACTTTTGTTATAATATCTTCAATTAAAAATCTATACATTACTTAAAGCCTTTTTTAATTTTCTTTTTTAATAATTTTACTATTCTTTTATTAGTTGTGTGGCTCTCTCCTAAAAATTGGCGCTTTGGCATCGTAAAACCTCCGCTATTTGCAAACAAACCAGGGCCCGCCATTGTTTTACGCCCCCCAGCTTTTAACCCGTAGTTGTGGACTCCCGCGTAAACTGCCGCCTTACCTTTGGAGCCTACTGTTACCCTTTTACTGCTTACGCTTATACGCCTAATACTTTTTTTAAGCATGCTACTTTTAACAAGAATAGCGCGGCCTTCGTCGGGCTTTTTTCTAGGCTTCCAAGTTTTTAAACTCCTGTCCATAAACCCACCACGTACAAAATTGGTTTTAGTTTCATTTACTACTATATTTCCTATGGCTTTCATTATGCCCGTAAACTGCTTAACCACGGCCCTGGCGTCGTCCTTTATTGCTCTGCTTAGTGGGTCTTTTCCGCTGTAGGTTGCCATTTAGTCAATATATATTAATTCGCCGCCGTCCATGGATTTAAAGTCCTCTTTAACTTCTACAGTTCGCCCGTTTGCTTTATTTACTTTGTTATAAATCTCTGTTATATCAAACTGTTGGCTCCATTTAAAAGGGTTTTCAGCGTTAGGGTGTTTTTTTAAATATTCCTTTTGTAGTTTTATAACTTTGTCGTCGTATCTGTCCATTATTTTAAAATTTTATCAAAAAATTGAATACCTTTTTTGTACGTTTCGGGTAAATACTTTTTAAAATATTTATTCCCTACAAAATAATTTTCACTTAAATGGGCGAAAAGCTCCATGCCTTCCATTTGTTTATAGTATTTTTTTGTGTGTCCCTCGCCATAGCGTCCTTTTGTTAAGTCTCCTAAAGTATCTACAAAAGCGCCCCATTTTTCGGCGTCGTCGCTGTTTGTTTTATTTCTATTTATAATATAGTCGTTTTCTATTTTATATAAATATTCGCCTGGTTTTTTACCGCTTATGCTTTTAAATTCCTTTTTAGCAAAATTGTAAAGCTCCCTAAATTCGTCGCTCATTAAGTTACCATAACTTACAATATTTTTATTAAAATGTATTCCGTGGCCCATTTCGTGGGCTATTATTTTTGTTTTGTAATAGTCGCCTTTTGACCATCTCCTAGTTCCTCTACCTAATCTTATTTTTTTTTCAAATGGCCTATATTGTCCGCTGCCTATTGTTTTGTCTATTGTTACTTTATTGTTAAAGTTTTTAAATAGTATATCGGGTATTTTTTGGCCCGTAAAATATTCAAAAGTTTTTTGTTGTTCTAACGCCTCGCCTGTTAAAGTTCCGTGCTTCCATTTACCCCTATAGCCTTTTAATTCTTTAAAAACGTCCTCCGCTGGCGTTACTATTTGAGCCTCCTTTGGAATAGGTAAACCAAAATTATTGTCTTTTAGCTCCTTAAATTGGTCCTCCACTATAAAATAAGGGTGCTCGGGACCGAATAAAACTTTCTTTTTACCGACGTTTATTTGCATACTTGGCGGTACGTCGGGGAGCTTAACGCCTCCCAGCTTTGTGGCCTCCTCGTCCTCGTCCTCCTGTAAAACCTCACACCTACAGCGCCAGCCGTTTGGTGGGTAGTAAGTATCCCAAAAAGGATCATCCACGGGACGGGTAACGCCGTCCAGGGGTCTGTGGTCTTGCCTTACTCGCTCGTCCCCTACCGTTTGGTATCTTAACATTGGTAGAATATCCTTGTCCTCCTCGATGTCTTGCCACTTGCTAGCCATGGTTGCCGAGTTCTCAGCTTGGAAAATTTCAGTTTTTAAATATGTTTCGTTAAAGTCGGCGAATATTTCCCGAGCTTTTGCCTCGTACTCCTTGAAAGGTACGCGGCGGCCTTGGTTGTCAGCTATAAAGTCGCTCATTTCTCGGACTTCTTGGAAGGTCTTAGCCCCGCTAAATACGTGGGCGTTATGCTTTAAGCTTCTTAAAAAATCCTTGTCGTAAGTGTCGGCGTCTTTGCCTACAGCTCTCAAACCTTTGTCCATTCCTTTAGTTAGCTCCTTGGCAATCCTAAAATAAACGCTTTCGGGGAGGTTTTCAGCGGTGTATTTTCCACTATATACGCCGTTTATCATGTCGTTAATGGTTACCTCGTCCCAATTTATTGGCGGGACGTCCTCGTCTCCTAGGTTGTCCAGGTCGTGGCTTACCCCTCCACAGACGCCACAAAAAGGCTCATTATCTAATATGGAAAGGGCTTTTTTTTTTACCTCTAAAGAGTTGCTTAAATTTTCGGGCTCGGCCTCTTGGTCCTCTACCTCCTCCAATGGTACGCCGTAGGTTTCTGTTATATAGTCCGCTGGGACGTTGTATTTTCCCGTTTGTATTAGCTTAATATCTCGCTCGAATTGTTCGGCCTTGCTTATTTTTTCGGCGTCGTCCCACTTCCAGTAACCCGTTATATTAAAGCCGTGGTATTTATTAAGCCATGGTATTAAGTCGTTATTAACTATTTCTTGAATAAATAAACTATCGTCTTTATCTATAGCGCCTAAAGTTCTCTCATGTACCTCTGCCTGGCTTCTTGAGCTGCCCGCGTCCATTACCATTGTGGAGCCTAAAATTAATTTGCTTACTTCGCTATTGGCTCGCTCTATTAATTTGTCGTACACCTCGTAAGCGTCCGTTTTTTTGTCTCCTATAAATTCGAGCTCGTCGTCGTGGCTGAAAACTCCGTAAGCGTTGCGGCCCATGTTTTCCAACATAAAATACATGTTCTCTCGGAGGTCGTCGTTTCGGATGTCAGTTTTACCAAGCCTAAAAGGAGCCCCGAAAAGCTCGCAAAACTCAGCCCAAGCGCCTTGAGTGGTCTTTTTATATATCATCATAGGCGCCGCCTTGGCTAATAGCCCCAGGTCGTCCCCTCGTTTTCCTACAAATTGAGTCCAAGCCGCATACTTACCCGTCTTTATTGGGACTATTGGCGTGTTGCTATACGGGCTTTGGCGTACCGCCATTTTTTGGGGATATACATACTCGCGAGGCACTAACTTAATGTAGTCGAAGCCCTTTCCTACTCGGTCCCCAAATTGGATAACTGAGTAACCAAAAAAGCGGCTGTCTAATGAGTATTTTATATA
>Ga0209535_1002470_pt1 | contig 12051 bp, 11 predicted proteins | sample LinPmetageLP28_FD_184041 | JGI IMG/M metagenome (GOLD analysis project Ga0209535, IMG submission 184041) | Marine viral communities from the Pacific Ocean - LP-28 (SPAdes) (version 2) | ecosystem: Environmental > Aquatic > Marine > Oceanic | place: Pacific Ocean | collected 2009-08-22
GGTAAAATTAAAAGAGTAGATAAGAAGAAAGCATAATGACTAAAATTACATCATACATACCGGAACCTACACCAGAATATAATCCACAAAATCAAAGACAAATTCTAGAATCCTTGACAACAATGAAACAACAGCTTAATACTACATTCTTGAATGAACAAAAGGACGAACTAGAAAGATTTAATTTTTTTAATGGCTAATATATATAAAAAAGTAAATACAGATTTAATATCGGGTACAGAACAAAGTGTTTATACAGTTCCTAGTAACTCAAGATCTTTAGCTAAAGCTATTCATGTTTATAATGAAGGTGCAGGAGATGCAGTTGTTACAGTTAAAATTACTTCAGGGGGCACAACTTATTTTTATGAGAAAAAAACCATAGCTGCGGATGCTCATCATGAATTTATTACTAACATATTAATCTTACAGGAGAATGATGTATTAAAAATGTTATCAGATATTACAGGACCGGATGTAACAATTAGTTTATTAGAAATGAATAGAGATGACAACTAAGATAAAATGCGAAACTGTTTATACGTGGCGTAATACGAAAACAGGAGAAATTTTTAAAGAAGAGAAAGAAGGATCTGATTTTGTAAAAGATTGTACAGTAGTGGTAGATCCAAAAGGATTAGAAATAATACAGAAAGTAATGAATCAAAAAAATGATGAACCAAAGTCCTAAAGGCGGAACTGAATTACAATTAGAATACCTATCTAAATACGTTGATAAAGACTTATTAGACAAAGTACAGATTACAACATCTGTGCCTGAAAAGATTCCATTACATCCAACTAAACCGAATGTATTATGGCAAAAGAATTCTTGGGATCAGCCCAATATCTACCCCTGGTTTAATGATCCCAAGAATACCAACAAATACGATATGTACGTATTTAATTCTCATTGGAACTTAGAACAATTTCGTAAAGTATTTAAGATGCCTTTAGATAAATGTACTGTAATTAAAAATGGTATTGATGAAATACCTATGAGAAAACCTTATCAAAAAGATGAACCCATAAAGCTTATTCATCATTGCACACCTTGGAGAGGACTATCTGTATTGCTTGGTGCTATGCAACTTGTAAAAAGTAATGTAACTCTAGATGTATATTCTAGTTGTGAAGTATATGGAAAAGAGTTTGCTGAAAAAAACGATCCTCAGTATCAAGGTTTATATGATCAAGCTAAACTATTAAAGAATGTAAATTACATAGGTTATAAACCTAATAGTTATATTAAAGAACATTTAAAAGATTATCATATGTTTGTTTACCCAAGTATTTGGGAAGAGACTTCTTGTATCTCGGCTATTGAATCTATGGCTGCAGGTCTTTACTGTGTGCTCACGGACCTTGGAGCTCTCTATGAAACTTGTGCTGAATATGCTTTGTATATTCCTTTTGATGATAACTACAAAGCTTTATCTCAAAAATTTGCTTATGCTATTGATGCGGTCGTACCAACTTTATCTGACCCTTCCTTACATGAACATTTAATGTTACAATCAGAGTACGCAAGAAAGTATTATGGTTGGTCTAAGCAAGGTGTCAACTGGAAACGAACATTGGAAGGATTACTAAATGCAAAATAATGAACCTATATGGTTTGGTGAAGGTGTAGAAACTATAGACCTAACGAACAAACCCACAATGACAAACCCTAAATATAAAATTATGGTATGTACCCCTATGCATAGTGGAGCAAGTATTCATTATGTACAAGCTATGCTTAAATTTCAACAAGCCTGTATTATGAATAATATTGTAGTTAGCTTTACTTTACTTAAATCATCACTTGTTCAACAGGGAAGAAACTTATGTGTGGCTGATTTTATAAGTCACAAAGATAACTACACTCACCTTTTATTTATAGACTCAGATATTGATTTTCAACACAAGACTATCTTTACGATGTTAGAAAAAGACAAGGATATCGTAGCTTGTCCCTATCCTATGAAGTTTTTAGATTGGGATAAGATGTTTAAAAAACTTCAACGACATGGGGCTAAGGATGCTGATTATATGTCTAAATTAGGTTTTACTTTTCCAATTAAAATGAAAGACCCTAAGAAGTTTAATGTGGAAGAAGGATTGGTAGAAGTTACACACGCTCCTACAGGATGTATGTTAATTAAAAGAAGTGTTATTGAAAAGATGATAGAGGCTCATCCAGAACTAGAGATCTATCAACCTACGTTTATCAATGGTAAAGAAACCAAAAAACCTAATATGTATAATTTATTTGAGTGTTTACATGACCCTAAAACTAAAAGATATTTTGGAGAAGACTTTGGTTTCTGTCAAAGATGGTTAGAAATGGGCGGTAAAACTTATCTTTATGTGTTAGACTACATTACTCATGTAGGAGATCATCAGTATTGTGGTCGTTTTTGGGATGAACTAACAGGCCTCAAAACAGTTGACCCTGTTAAAAAAATCAAATAAAGTCTTATATTACAGGATTCTGCGCCTGCCTAATAATTAATTTAATGGAAATTATGGCTATATCAAGATCACAAATGCAAAGACAATTACAAAATCGGGGAGGAATAACTAACCTTTCACCGAGACAAAACTTTGGTTTAGGTAGTTCTCTCAAAAAATTTGCACGTAAAATTATACCTAACGAAGTTTCAAAAGTAGCCACAGCAGCAGCCCCCTTTGTTGCACCGTTTAATCCTGCACTAGCAGGAGCTATGGCAGGTATAGGGTCTTTTGATCAAACCGGTAGTATTAGTGATGCATTAAAAAGAGGTGCATTAACTTATGGTGGTGGTCAACTAGCTAGAGGTATTGGTGGTGGTATGCAAAATTTACAAGCATTACCTGGTACAGAAGGTTTTGGTGGCTTTGGAGGATTTACACAATTTAGTTCTCCTATTAGCAGCCAAGGTGGTTTAGGTAAATTCTTTTCAAAAGCTAACGCACCTATATCTGAAGTTCAAGGTGTTGAAGGTAGTGAAGTTGCTTTAACAGGAAAAACAGAACCTACATTTAGAGAGTCAATGGCTAATATTAATTTACAAAGAGGGACAACAGATACCTCAAATATAATTACTCCTGGGTATAACGATATGCTTCCTAACTTGTACGAGACAGCAAGTAATGTAGGTCCAAGTATAGAAGTTATTAAAGCAGAGACTATAACCAAAGATCCAAATTTTATATCAAGTCTTATTAACAAAGTTCAAAATCAAGATTACAAAGGTGTTGGTGGTGAAGTTTTAAATGCTGCTAAAAAAGTAGGTAAAGCAGTATTCTACAAAGATGGTCAATTAGATAAACCCGTAGTTCTAGGAGCAGCGGCATTTGCATTATCTTTTGCTGAAGCAAAAGCGATTGCTAACGAAGCAGGTATTGATGACTACTCAGAAGCACAATATGATGAAGATCAAAAAGCAGAAAAACAAGCTGAGTATGCAACTTATTTAACTAATTTCTTTGGAGGTAAAAAAGAAGGTGGTCGAATAGGTTTTGATAATGGTGGTATTGATATGATAGCTTTACAAGAAAACGTTTTAAAATACCCTGAAATGGTAAATGAAATTACAGACATCGAACCTGGTGTAGCAGAACCTGGTGAACCTGTTTCACCCGAGTCAACTATCTTTATGAAATTTGATAAAGAAAAAGAAGAAGCAGATATGTTACAAGAAATATTAAGAGAGTTAGAAGCTGACGGTGGCAGAATAGGATTTAGCAACGGTACTCTTAATTTAGACTCAAAAGAAAAAAAACATCTTAGAATGGTTTTCAAACAAGAAGGCGCTAATCCAGATGGATTATCTTTTAACGAATGGGTTCCTTTAAATTTTGAATGGGCTTTAGGATTTAAAGACGGTGGCAGAATAGGTTTAAAAGAAGGAACAGGTAGTAAAAAACCATATGGTAGAGGTATCGAATCAGCTATTAGGCAAATAGATCCTTTACAATCAGGTCTTAATGAATTGAAATCAGGTGGAGGAGGGATACCTATGTTAGGCTTTACTAGACTAGAAAAATCTTTTTTATTTAAAAACTTAGCTAAATTAGGTGGAGCAGATAGATCTTTTACAATGCCTCAACTATACAGAATATTAAGTAACCCAAATAAATTTCCTAAAGATGCTGAAGCATTAAAAGCTTTTTTAAAAATTAAAGGTTTTAAAAAAGGTGGAGATGTAGGAACACCAACTGAAGTACCTGTAAGAACAAATGAAGCAGGGGTTAAAGAATTAGATTATAGACAATCAGGAGGTTTTGTACCTGTAGGAGTTAAAGAAAAAGCAGATGATGTCCCAGCGATGTTATCTAAAAACGAGTTTGTTTTAACAGCTGATGCCGTTAGAGGTATAGGCGGAGGCAGTGTTGAAAAAGGCTCAGAAAAGTTATACAACGTGATGAAACAAGCAGAACAGGTAGGTAAAGCATAATGGCAACAACATACGAAACACTTAGTAGACGAGCACCCTTTTTAGAAGCAGCTCAAGAAAATTACGTAGATTTATTAACCAAACAAGTAGGTAGAGCACCAGGTACAAGCGGTGTTCCTACACTAGCTGAATTAGGTCCACAGATAGCTGGGCAAAATGTTTTAACTCAACAAGCTCAACAAGCGGCAGCTACTCAAGCAGGCCTTGGTCAATTAACTTTTGGAACAGAGGGACAATTGACAGGAGCCGGCACAGGCACAGGTGTAGCAGGGTTTCAACCTTTCTTAGATCAAGCAGCAACTTATTCGGGACCACAAGCTTACCAAGCTTTTATGTCTCCGTATCAACAAGATGTTATTGATACAACATTAGCAGAATTTGATGTACAAGCAGCCCAGGGTATACCCGCAATTCAAGCCCAAGCGATTGGTGCTGGAGCATTTGGCGGTGGACGAGAAGGTGTTGCATTAGCTCAGTATCAATCAAATTCAGATAGAAACAGAGCAGCACTACAAGCACAATTATTAGGGCAAGGATTTACACAAGCACAAAGTTTAGCAGGCCAAGCTTTTGATCAACAAAGAGGTTTAGCATCTTTACAACCATCTTTAGTTGCAGCTAATGTTCAACAATTAGGCGGAGCAGGTACAGCTGGTTTAGGATACAACCAAGCACTATTAGATGCTCAACAGCAACAAGCGCAGTTAGCTTATCAAGAACCTGTTAATAGATTAAATGTTTTAGGTACAGGATTAGCATCGCAAGCTGGCGGTATACCAATCTCAACTCAAACTACTAATCCTGGGAGTGGAGGCGGAGGAGCTGGACCATTATCACAAGCTCTTCAAACAGGATTAACTGCTTATGGTCTAGGCAGTATCTTTGGAGGTAAATAATGATTTTAAAAAGACCTTCTTTTAGACGTGGTGGTAACGCAGGTATTGGTTCTTTATTACCAAGAAAGAAATTTAATTTAGGTTCATCAGGATTAATAAATCAATCAATGGCTTATGAAGCTCAAGCTAAACCTCAAGTTAAACCACAAATAGGAACTAAGGGAGGTTTAAAACCTCAAAATATTCCCACAGCGTTTCAAATGGGCGAACAAAGAGGACAAAATGTTTTAAACAAAGCAAAAACTTTTGCTAATAAATTTATACCCAAAAGTCCCTCAGGAATATTAAAAGCAGCGGGCACAGCAAGAGTTTTAGCTCCAGGTGTAACTAATCCATATTTCTTAGCGGGCGCAGCTATGACACTTCCATATGCAACTACGGTGTATCAATTAAACGAAGCTAGAAAAAGGGGAGAGTTAATAGATCCTGTAGAAAATCCTTATGCAACAGAATTTGGAATGATAACGAACGAAGATCTTGCAAATGAAAATTTTTACGGTGCACCTCCAAAAGTAACTATAACAGAGGAAGAGGAGAAAAGAGTGCCTAACATAGATATGAGAGGCGATCCTGCACAGTTTGCAGGGGAAGATGAAGTAACCGATTTTGAGGCAATTGCAGAAGAAGTTATTCCAAATAAAAAAGGTAAAACAGGATCGACAGGAGAGAAAAGTTATGAGACAGCTTACAGTGATGAAGTTAAAAGAATAGAAAAAATATTAGGTAAAACAGATTACAAAGGTGAAGTAGCTATTGCCTTATCAGATGCTGTTGGTACACCTGGATCTATAGCTGACAAAGCAAGTTCTCTTAATAAAACATTATTATCTATCATGGGAGCGAAGAAAAAGAAAAAAGGTGAGATTGCTAAACTAGCTTATGATTCTGTTAATCGAATTAAAATAGCTGAAATAGCTGCAGGTAAACAGACAGGCAATGAAAAACTTCAAAAAAGAGCAGAGGGACTTGTAAAAATAATTAATAACCCTCAAAGTTCAACAGCAGAAAAACTTAGAGCAGAAAATGATTTAAAAAATTTAAGACAATCTGTAGAGATTTTTGGTAAATCTGGAGATTCAATACAAATGAGAAATGCTAAGAATACAGCTTTACAACAAATTAATACTGCACTCACAGGAATTAAAGGTGCTAAAAAAGATAAAGATAAAAAACAATTGATTGAACAATTAATTGGACAGTATCAAACCACTATTCTTACATTCCCTGAATTTAAACAAGATTTAGATGTAATAATTTCACAAGCTAATATTAAAGGTCTTGATTTAAGTAACTTTGCTGAGGGTGGTAGAGTTAAGAAATCAATAGGTGGAGACGTAGAAGAGATGGAAGAAACAGTAAAAGAAACTGTAACTGAAGGGCCTGCAACACCAACAGCTCCTGTTAAAAAAATGACTTACGCAGAATTAAGAAATAGACTACCAAAAGAAATTACTGACGATGTTGTTCAATTAATAGAAAAAAGTCAAGAAGCAATGCAAGACTTTGCTTACATTAGAACTCAAGGTGATGTAGATTCTTTTAATCTTAAATACGGAGTTAATTTAGTATTACCAGCAAACACATAGGAGAGCCATGGCTGAAGACAATACATTTCAATTTTTTGGCTCAGGACCTTCTTTAGAAGAACCAAGAGATAAATCTTTTCTTAACTACGCAACAGATATTCCTGTAGGTGTAGCAAAAGGATTGAGTCAAGCTGTTAAAGGACTTGTTCAACTAGGTGCAATGCCTATTGATTATATTGGTGATACAAATCTTTTAAATAAAATAGATGAGATATGGCCAACGATTCAAACTGATACAGCGCTTGGAGATATAACTTCTGTTATCACACAATTTGGTGTACCCGCAACAGGTGCAATAAAAATAGCTAATGGTTTAATGAAATTAAACAAAGCTAGTCAAATGAAGAAACTTTCTTCTATTCCTAGTTTAAGTGGTAAGGGAGCAGAGCTAGCAAAAAGAGCAGGATTTTATGGAAGCATTGGAGGTATAACTGATTTTGCAGTTTCTACTCCAGGTGATATGAAAACTTTATCTGAGACTCTTGGTTATGGAGAAGATTACAAAGGGGGTGAGTTAAGAGGAAGAGAAAGAGTTGTTGAAGATTTTAAAGAAAAAATAAAGTTTGGAGCAGAAGGCGCAGTGTTAGGTGGTGGTATTACCGCAGCTCTACCAGTCGCAGGTACACTTGGAGTTAAACTTGGTTTAATGGCAGCTAAACCTGTAGGCTATGTAGGGGGTCAAGCACTAAGGGCACTAGATTTTACAGTGTTTAATCCTGTAGGAAAATTATTTGGAACAGAAACTGCAGGGGTAGCTACAAGATTTGTAGGTGAAAAAGTAGATAAAGGTTTGGGTAAACTTGCAGAAAAACTTGGCACAAACACATTTGATGATTGGAAATTTATGTCTGCAAATAAAAATGCTCCTCTCAAAGAGAGATTAAAAAATAAATTATATTACATTCAAAAGATGTTTCAATCTGATGGAGTCATGGGCCCAGAAGTAGGAGGGTTATTGCGTAAATCTGAAGATCTAAGACAAGCAGACGAAAAAAAATTAATTAGATTAATGGATGATGTAGATGCAAAATTTAAAGACATTGCTAATAATTATACTGTGAAGCTACCTAAATATTTTGAAGGCACTAACATTAAACCCATAACTGCCGTTGATGATGTTATGAGAGATAAAAATTCTCAAACAATGTTTCAATATTTAAAAGCCCCTAAAAAATTAAACCCCGCTCAAGTTAAGGCAGGTGATTTAGATGAAGCTACATTGTTAGGTCGATTACCTAAAGAAGTTCATGGACCTGTTAAAGAAATAAAAAATACTATTAGAACACTTGGTAAAGAGTATGGTCAGCTTTTACAAGAGTCCCCTCTTAAAGCTGTAAGAGAATTTGGAACTCAAATCATGACCAACGGAGATGTATATTTAAAACAAGTATACTCTGCTATGAAAAACAAAGCGTATAAGTTTGATCCTGTAAAAGTAAAAGGTGCAAAAGAATTTTTTATTAAAAATGTTATCAATAAGAGTGATGATTTAAAAGCAGATATAGCTGAAGTAGCAAAAATAAAAAATATTTCGGAAGCACAAGCTTTAGAGGATTTTGCAGAAAATCAAATGAAACAATTAAAGACATCATTAATTCAAAGTAATAGAAGTCCAGATACTGTTTTTAATCAAATAGCTAAAACATTTAGAATACCTACAACAGCTTTACGTGATGAAGCCGGTAATGTTATTAAAGATCAATCAGGTAAAATTGTTACAAAACAAGAAAAACTTTTACAAGTTGGAGAAGATGTAAGAAATGTTGTTGCCAAACAAATGGGTGATGACTTTTCACCTGTAACCAAAGCTTTTCTAGAACCGGCTGATGATTATAGAGCAGCAGTAACAGACACATTTATGCAGATGGCACAACAAAATTATAAAAAAAGATTTTTTGATCAACTTGCTAAATCAGGATTACAAACAGGATTATTTTTTAAGTCACCTACTCAAGCTACAGCATTAGGAAAAAATACAGACAACTTAGTTCATGTTAAACAAAGTTTTGGTCAATACAATGAAATGTTTCAAAGTCCATTATTTAATACAGGAAAAACTTTAGAGGGCGGAACATCTGGTTTATTAACAACACCTGAAATAGCACAAGCTATTAGAGGTATAGATAATCAATTATCAAGTCTATACGCTCTACCCCTTTATAAAGCTTTAATGTCTGTAAAAGCGGCAGGTCAAATTGGTAAAACAGTTTTCTCACCAATGACACAAATAAGAAACGTATCAACAGCTTCTTTTTTTGCTTTAGCTAGTGGTTTGATTGGAGGCAAAGTAAGTTTAGGCACATCTTTTAAATTACTTGCTGATGATTTATTTCCAAGAGCTGGAGGTAAAAGAATTAAAGTTGAAGATGTTGCTAATCAAATGGCAGATAGAATTAGAAGAGGTGTGGTTGATCAAAATATAGAAGTTAATGAAATTAAAAATATTTTAAATAGAGCCAAAGATGGTAAACTATCTATGTCTGGATTAATGGAAAATCCAATTGTTAAAAAAGCTTTTGATCTTTATCAAGGTGGTGACAATGTTTGGAAAATATACGCAGATGATTTTTATCAAGATGCATTAGGTACAGCATTTAAATTTAATCCTAAAAATTTATCACAAGACGCTGCGTTAAAAGAAAATTTAAACGAGTGGTTTACAACAGTAGCAAAAACAGGTCCTGTGTTTGACGGAGCAGGTAATGCAGTAAGACCAGATTTATTTTCAGGTGGCTACATGAACTCTAATGAATTATTAAAAGATGCTTCATCTTACTTAGTTACAAACACAATTCCTACTTACAGTAAAGTTCCAGAAGTTATAAAGGTTATTCGTAATTTACCTCTTGGTAATTTTATAGCTTTCCCTGCTGAAATTTTAAGAACAGGAGCTCATTTAATAACAATAGGAGCTAGAGAACTTACAAGCACTAATCCTTTTATTAGACAGATGGGAGCAAGAAGATTATTAGGCACTACTGCAGTATTTGGAGGTGTAGGTAAAATTGTTCAAGAAACTGCTGAAGGTTTAACAGGTGTAGATCAAGAAACAATGGAAGCTTTCCAAAGATCTTTTGGTCCAGACTATCAGAGAAACTCTACATTAATTCCATTAACTTCGCCAAATGCTAAAGGCAATTTTAAATATTTTAACTTTTCATACACTAATCCTTATGATTCATTAGTTAGACCAGCAAATGCAATTATTAATGCTTTTGCAAACGGTAGTCTTACAAAACAAAGTGTGGGTGAAAAAACATACAACGCTTTTTTTGCAGGCCTTGGAGGCGGAAGAGGAAGTAAAGGAGCAATCACAGAATTTTTAGATCCATTTATTAGTGAATCAATTGGAGCAGAAGCTATAGCTGATCTTACAGTTAGAAGAGGACGAACTAAAGAAGGCAGACAAATTTATTTTGAAAGTGATGATGCTTTAGGAGTAATTGACAAAAGTCTTGCTCACTTATTTAGTTCACTAGAACCAGGTGCTACAAGAAGTGCACGAAGAGTTTGGAAAGGTGTTACTCAAGACTTTAGTGATTATGGTACGATGTATGATTCTAAAACGGAAGCAGCAGCCTTACTTACAGGATTAAGAGTAGAAGAAGCTAAACCTTTGATAAGTATGCCATTTATTATTACTTCTTTTGGAAAAGATCAAAGAGATATCGGTGCTAAATTTGGTAGAAATGCTTATAGTGTTAACACAACTACAGAACAAAAATTAGCAGCTTATAAAGAATTTTTAATTGATACTTATGAAAATCAATCTTTAATGCATCAAGTAATTAAAGATGCTCGAACAATGAGAGTTCCCTCTAATGATATAAAAAATGTTTTACAGACTCGATTAAAAAATAAAAAACAAACTACTGAATTAATAAATGGATTCTATCGAGCTCCTGGTTATAGTGAAGAAAGATTTGACGCTTTAATAAATAGAATAAGAATTGATAGTCCTATTAGAGCTGTAGAAGAAGACATTAAAATAAATAATTTAAAATCACAAATGGATGTTTTAAGAGTAAGTATGAACAATACTAAGCTTGTTGATAAGCCCTATTTTGAAAATTTATTAAATTTATTTCTTTCACCTGCCACAACAAGTACAAGAGTATTTGATGAAATAAAATTAGGAGGTGGCACAGGTATTGAACAAGTAGCTGAGTTGGACCCAGCTCAAGAAATAGGTACACCGGTCAGCGGACAAGTAGTTCAACAATCAACACCCGTAAATCAACCAGGTGTGTTTGAAAAATTTTTTCCAAGGGGGATTTTTAATTAATGATTAAACCGATACAAGGCATAGAAGAAATATATAAAAGCGATTTTTTTAGTCCTGTGAGAACAGGGTTTAATTTTATTGGTAAAAATTTAACAGGGTTTCCTTTAGTTGGAACAATAGCATCGGGTATAGGATCTATGTTTCAACCCATGTCACCGCAAGATAGATTCAATCAACAAAATTTTTCTCTTGGTGGTAATCCACAATTAGTTTCTACCTATGGTGATAACAGAGCTGGTAACTTAGGGGGACAAGATCCTTATGGTATCAATACAGTTTCAGCTTTTGGAAACTATGATCAATATGCTTTAGATAAAGCTTATGAATTAGCAAACAAAGCAAACCTAACACCTTTTCAGCAACAAAAACTGGAATTTTATGAAGATGTAATTAAACAAAACAGAGATCAACTTATAACATCAGATATAGGATTTGAAAACACGGATATTAGCGGAAGCGGTAGTAGCTATGATTCAGACACAGGAGGCACTTTCGGATCATCAGTAAATGATGCATCAACGTTTAGTGATTATTCATAATGACTAAAGACAACGCACTACAACGAATAGACTCACATGAAAAACTCTGCAGAATTATGCAGAAGCAAACGCATGACAAAATTCATAAATTAGAATCACAAATTACAAGAGTAGAAAGAATATTATTAGTATCCATGGGAGCAGTCATTACAGGTATGGGTGGTGTTATTTTAGTTCTCTTACAAAAACTTTAGATCCAATCTTTTAATTCTTCACCCATAATTTGATTAGCAATATTTATTTTTTTACGTAAAGCTTTTACAATTCTTTCATCAACAGTCTTTTCACAAATAATATCTACATAAGTCATTTTTCTTTTTT
>Ga0209535_1002472_pt1 | contig 12051 bp, 13 predicted proteins | sample LinPmetageLP28_FD_184041 | JGI IMG/M metagenome (GOLD analysis project Ga0209535, IMG submission 184041) | Marine viral communities from the Pacific Ocean - LP-28 (SPAdes) (version 2) | ecosystem: Environmental > Aquatic > Marine > Oceanic | place: Pacific Ocean | collected 2009-08-22
TAATATGAATACTACATCGCTCATTAGTAGATCCATTTTCACGAATCCACTTTAGAGTTTTTGCAATAATAAGTTTTGATTCAACAAAGGGCATTGGTCCAGTAACCAATTCAATCATGCCAGAACCACCAGAGTTGTCAGGTTCCAATTTAAATATTTCATCACTAGGAGTAAACTCACTATGAGCCTTTTCTTCTATTCTTATTTCCTTATTTAAAGAATTAGAAAGGCTTCTTTTAACCTCATCTACCTCTTCATTTGCAAAGAATTCAAATTCTAATCCAATCTTGGATGCATATATAGCATTTAGTTGTTCGTTAGTGTACATGTAGTTCCTGATTTGTTTATATATTCAAACCAGGAATACATTATGATATGTTCATTGTAATCTTACGATCACTAGCATTCACACTACCAATTTTTATATTTATAATATCCCCTTTAGATAAATCAGCGCCCTTTAATTTTGATTTGTGTATTAATCCACTAATTCCTTTTTCTAATTCAACGAAGGCACCGTATGAAGTTATTTTAGTAACTTTACCTTCAGTAATCATCATAGGCTTGTATTTTTCTTCAATACCATCCCATAAATCAATCTTAGGTCCTAATTGGCTTAATATAATCTTTCTATCTGATATAACTTCTTTAGCCCAAAAACTTATTTCATCCCCAGGTTTAATACTTCTATCATCTAATGCTTTTTGGAATTCTTCAGTTAATTCAGCTTTAGGAATTAATCCAGTTAAGCATTCATCAAACTCAGCAAATACACCAAACTTAGTAGATCCTGTTACAAAACCAATTCTAGGTTCTTTAATAGTTTCAGTTAATTTTTCAATTGTTATTGGAATCATTGTTCTTAAATATTCTCGGTGGGATACTACAACAGTATCTTTATCTCTAGAAAATGTAATTGGCATAACAATTATTTCCTTTCCAACAATAGCTTCAAAGTTATGTAATTTATTTAAACCTGCTAAAGAACCTGGCATAAAGCATTTAATTCCTGCAACATCTACCCAATAACCCCCATGAATCAATTCTTTAACTTTAGCAGTAAAACCAATTGTTGAATTTCCAATAGCCTCTTTAATTTCTTTTAACTTAACTTCTTTAATAGCATCAGAGATAGAAGCAATAACATCACCAGTTTTTGGATTAGTTTTAATCTTAACATCGATCTCCATACCAACTTCTAATTGCTCTACAATATAATCAGGCTCTTTTGCTAAGGTACAGTAGGCAGTATATTTAGATTCAATATCTATTAATGCCCTTTCTCTATCCTCAGATATAAATGAAATTTCTCCTTGTGTTATGTACCCTATATTATCTTCTATTAATTGAGTTTTCTGTAAAGTAAAATCAGTAAGGCCATACATAGCTAATGAATCAGCAGCATATGCCTCATTACACATTAATTTTGTACCTTCAGGAACTTGGACTTTTACTTTCTTTGTATCAAATGGATCATCACTTAATTGAATGGTGATTTCTTGTTCGTTCATTTTTTTATTTTTAAGAGTGGTTATTATAGATTATATATTTTGTACATCTAATATTAGTTATACATATAAGTTAGTAGATTGTTTCATTAGGTAATTGCACCTGCACCTGCACCTGTACCAGTTCCAGGACCACCTGTGGTTGCTACAACAGTTGTAACAGCAGTAGTTACCAATCCTGATTTTATATAAGCATCTATAGCCGGCGCTGCAATTTCAGCAAATGCCCTACCGCCTGCATTCTTTATATCAGTATTAGATACAGTTGCTTTTGCATCTTTAATATTTTCTTTTGCCTTATTTTCCATTGCAGTTTCACCCGCAATAAATGCAGCTTTCAGAGATTGTGTTAAAATACTTGGTACTAATGGCATAATTTAAAATTTTATAATTTATATATTTAAAGAGTTTTGACTTGCTTTTGGCTCAATTCAGCAGGCGTCATTGGTTTCATAGGCGGACTTGTTGGCGCACCCCTATCTCCAATATGAGTATGACTATTAAATAAAGACAAAAATTTATTTCCTAATACTAATGGCTCACTTGCACCTTGACCTAATTCAATGGATGATGAATGATTAATAATAGTATTCTTACAATTAATTATTGCATCTTCGCAATTAATTTCTGTATTGGCTCCACTGTTAATTGTAACTTGAGCAGAATGTGTAAAAGTTAAATTACCATCATTAAGCATTACAATAGTATCACCGTTAGCATTTATTATTTCAACAGAATTATCAGGTTTTATATTTACTGTAGTTGGACCTTCTGTTGTTGTGTAGTCCATCATTAGCCCTTTTTCTTCAGTAAAGAAAACTTTAACATGTTCACCTTCTCTTTCATTAGTTACTTCAGAAACTCCATCCTGTAACTCACCAGTTAAACCAAAAGCAGTATCATATATTAATACATGGGAATTTTGATATGATGCTTCTATCTCTGTTTTAGTTTCATCTGAAGGATAAATGTTTTCATGATAAACCGGTTGATAAAAATTTCCATTATCAAATGTAAGTCTAACAATAGAACCTAATTTAGGAATTTCAAATTTACCACTACCTGTATTACTTCCACCATACATTAGCTGATGAGGCCTAGACCACGGCAACGCAACGGTTGGAATCTTATATGCACTTTCTGGATCTTCGGGATCTACACGATCATCCATTTTACCATATACTCTTATCTTACATCTACCTTCAAAGATATCATCATTAGTATCTTCTACGATACCTACCCACTGTGTAGATCTCAAATCATCTGAATTAAAATTTGCTGGATTAACTTTGCCCATTATTCAAATATATTTTCATTATTAGATAAAGTAGAATTAGGCGGTGGTCCTGATGGACCGAATGCATTAGTAGAATTTAAACCTGTTCCAACATCAATGGCTGGATCAAACGCATCTGAAGATTGCAAGCCTTCACCTACAGCTACAGCCGGGTCAAATGCTTTTGATGTATTAAATGGAGCAGCATCAGCAGCTGCACCTAAAGGATTATCTCCAATATTTGTAATTGATGTGTCATTACCAAAAGTGTCTAAAGCATTATCAGATCCTGGTATTATTGCACCTGCTGCTGCATTTGCTAAAGCCTGCGGATTACTAATTGCTCCTAAGATATTATTTCTTAAACCAAACACATTACCTAAAGTTAAACCTTGTATAAGACTAGATGCAAATCTACCTGCTAGGTTAACTGCACCATCTACTTGATTCATTAATTGGTCTTTACCAAACTGTTTTAATTTACCTGCAAAACTAGGATCATTATTTCCTTGTGTTTTACCTGCATCCAATTTATCATTATAACCAGAATATTGAGAAGTATCTTCCATGTTTCCATAACTCCACTTTATTTCAGTAGAAGCAATAGCACCACCCGTATTAGTAACACCCTCAAATACTTTACCACATGCAGCAGGGTCCCACATACATTCCATAAATCTCATTCCTACTTGAGATGTATTTTCATTTACAAATTCTTTAGTGTCAGCCGTTGCATCACTAGGATTTAATGCCCCTAGCCAATTTCTAACAGTTTTGAATTTTCTTATTTCTTGTACATAAACATATACATCAAATGTTAATAAATTTTTAGGTACTACATATCTCTTATAGCGATTATCATAAACTGCCATTTTATATAAATTAAACAACGCAGTAATTTTTAAATCAATTGCCTCAAGGCAACCTATAGTTATACCTTCTTCTGCTGTTGTACCGGTATAAGGGTCAATTGAAAAAGAAGTATTTTTTTGCCATGCTTCTGTAATACCTGTGATTGTTTGAAAATAATATGGTCTTGTTTGATTAACTTCCTGAATACCTTGAATAAATGCTTTTAAATATTCAGCTCTATTTGCTTCACCTATTTTATTTAAGTATGCTACGGCTGATGGTGTTGCAGGATAAGTATTATTTGTATCAGATGGTGTATTAACAATTCCTCCTTGTGTAGATACTTGACCGTCGTTAGGGGCGGGTGATGCAGTAGCAGTAGGAATTCCATTTGAACCAATTGTAGCACCATTAAATAATGGCGATGTAATATCAAACATTAAACTAAAACCAAGATACGTAGGATCATCTAATGATGTTACAGCATTAGATCCCGATCCGTTCGCTGTTTTTGCATTATTTACAAACCTTTTTGCGAATTCATAACTAGAAGGAAATGAATTACCTCCTAAGTTAGAACCAAAAGGTCCAGCTAATTGTGCTAGTCCTTGACTTCCTGCTGGGTTTGCTAAATCTATTAAAGGCATAAATTAATCTTGTTTTTATATTTATTTAAGTAGATGGAGTAAACTCTCTACGCTGTAATTTTAATCTCATTCTTATAGGTCCAGGTTCTGTATATAACCACTCTACTCCAGTTATAACATAAAAGCCTGTTAAGTATTCATTCACAATACCATTTTGTGATGATGCATCATTTTCTACATCATCTCCTGATCTGGTTTGTGGTGTACCTTCACCTTCTATTTCATCATTATTAGGAGCAAGTAAAGTATTCTTTATAGGGCTAGCATATTCTAAGATCTGTACATAAATTCTGCTATATCTTACAAGAGCAGGATTAACAGTATCTAATTCTATGACCATTCCCATTTTATTAATCTCAACATTATTCTGGTAATTTTGAACTACAGCATATTGAAACTCAGAGTGAACGTTATCGCCTTGTGTTCCTAAATACTTATATTTAACTTGATCATTTCTTGGCCCTTCTGGTTCACCATCTATAATTCGACCTTTTGTAGCAGGTATCATTCCAGGAGTATCATTTGTTAAAGGATCTACAAATTCACTTACCCATTCTTTAGCCTCCAAGTCCCAATATTGTGTATATCTTTTGTAACCATTAGCTTTACTAATTTCTCCACTCTTGTTAACCATTTCATATTTAGAAACATATCTTGCACCACCTTGCATCTGAACCATGTTACTTAAATAATTAGGAATATTATTTTCTTGTCCTTCAACACCTTCGGCACCGATAGTATCTCCGGCATTTTGACTAAAATCTTGACTATTTTCTATTTCCCCTTCTTGGCTAAATAATCTATTAACATCCACCATAGTTAAATAGTAATAAGGATCAATATAAGAAGTAAAGAATGTTTCGTCACTTAAGTAACTATTTGCAACAATATCCTGAATCCATGTTTCAGTAGTATCATTAGGATTAGTCCATGTCATTACATCTGCTGTCTCTTCAACATTAGAAGCATAACCTAATTGCAGTCTTTCAGCAATATTTAATAAAGCATCCCAACTCGTAACCTCTTCTTCATATTCTACATTTTCTGTAAAAAGATTAGGTATAAACATTCTTCCTGTTACGAGATATTCACTAGCTGAAACTCCACCGCCACCACCGACAGGTTTGCAATCAACAACAGTAAAATCTATTCTTATAGGCTTAAACGTAGTCTCATCACCTTGCGATCTAATATTAACTTGTATTAAGTCGCCATCTTTAGGATAAAATCTTGCAGTAAACATTCCATCCACATCTGCGAATTGAATTCTGCATGTAGGATAAAAAGCATTATTTTTTAGTGTGAATAGATTTAATCTATCCATTTGAACATCATAGCCATTTATTTTAATAACAGGTACTACTTGTGAAAATTTAGAAGGTCTTTCCTTCATTGTACTATTATCCGAATTTTCACTACCACTTTCTATATCCAATATTTCTAAAGGATCTAATTTAATAGCAGGTTCTATGACTGTTAATATATTTCTTTCAACTATGCTTTCAGACATATCTTATGCTTATGTATTTGTATTATTTCTAGATGGTAGGTTTGCTCCTAATTTTATTTTTCCTCCTTCATATACTTTGGCGTCTTGCCCTTGCTGTAGCATGTTAGGTGGTATAGGTGACTTTACTCCTGATTTTTTAGTTTTAGCTTTTTGTATTAATCGCTGTATTCTTGATTGATCCATTTCACTCTGTCTACCAGTATCTACATATTGTGCTAATGATGCGCTTGGTCTAGATGCTGCGTTAGGTCTCCTATAAACTAATTCTTCTTGATTAAGTTGAGGTATAGCTAAAACATCGCCTTCTTGTAAACTAAAAGGATTAAAAATATTATTAACAACACAGATAGCATCAATGTACTTTCCTGATCCAAAATACTTTTGTGATATTTTATCAATCCTACCAGCCTCATTAGCTGTTACGTAATGTAATGCTTTAACACCTAATTCTCTTTTATATTTAAATGAAGGTGCTGTTAGATCAAAATACTGTTCTCCAGTTTTATCATCAGACAATTTATTTTTTAATGTAAGAGATTTAATATTCATTTTTAATTATTCTTTTATGAGTCGATTAACATTTGTGTTGTATTACTAACTGCTTCAGCTGCATCTGTTAGCCCAGAGATATTACCATACGCTTTAACATCAACTCCAATATTACTAATTTGTTCATTATTAAATTCAGCTGCTGCTGCTTGGTTAGTACTAGGTGATAATGATTGTGTTCCAATGTCTGGTATAGAGCCATAAGTAGCAACCTCTTTACCAGCTAAATTCAATACATCTTCAACACCAGCGGCAGATGCGTATATTCTACCCTTTCCTGCATTAAACATATTTTCTATATCACCCTTATCTCTAGGTTTAGCATGTTTCATATCTATTTCAAATTTAACTTCCATAGGAAAATCATCATAACCTAAGCCTTGCCCTAATGTCATAGTAGCATTATCACAAATCATATTACCCATCATTACAATTGGGTTAAGTGGATTACCAACAGTTATATGCCAGTCACCAGTAGGTTCACCGCTAATAAAAGCCTTTGTTGCTTGTGTACCAGTTTGGCCACCAACTTGGCTTCCTAAAAAACCACCTAACATATTTCCTAACAAATTCTTACCAACCTTTTTTAATCCATCTACAAAACTATTTGCAGACCAACCACCTTCTGCTTCTTTATCTCCAAATAATCCTTTGAATCCATTCTCAACATCATTAACTACACTACCCATATAACCAGAGAAATTACCTCCTCTTAATAAGCTAGGATCACCAAATTGACTTGCAACATAACCAGCACTACCATAGTATCGATGACCACCTCCAAAGAATTGAGCATTGTTTGTAGTCATAGTTAACATATTACTAATAACATCAATCATTGCTATCTTAGGATTAATATAACTTAAAGATTTTAATTCATATTCAAATGTTAATTTCATATCATTTTGAAACTTTAAACCACGCTCCCTAATCATTGTCGTATCTACTACATTAACAGGACCTAAAACAAAATTTGCATAAGTAGTACCTAATCTATCAGCAGTAGAACTACCTGCGCCATTTTGTGCTCTAAATTTGGCACCAGCACTAACATCCTTTGCAGAATCAGCTATTGCTCTACCAACACCACCAATTTTATTGTAAAAAGGTTGCTGAGTATAACCTCCACCGGCACCGCCTTGGTCAACGGCTTCAAAGTCAGCTTTAAGTTCTTTGTAATTTAATCCAAAAGACATTTTTAATAATTCTTCTAATGTATTACCTGCAGTTTCACCTAAATAAGTTACGGCAGTTACACCTGCTATTTGTGTAGCATCAACTTCATCATTCTCAGAATCCTTAGGCCTAACACTGTATTTATAAATATTATCAGGTATAGGTGTTGGAAATCTTCTTAATGTAACTAAATGATTTACTGGAATCTTCTTGTAATATTTAGAATATAAAAAATCTGATGGCTTATAACCTATCTTAGGGTAAGTTTCTTCAAAGTAATTAATTATCTTTGGTAATGAAACTTGGTTAGCTTGTGTACCACCCATTAATGGATTCTCTGCTTTATCAATAAAATTATTACTTTGTGAAGATGATAAGTTTCCGTAAAATCCTTGGAAATTAAAAAGAGCATACTTATTAGCAATTGATGCTGCAATTGGTGTATCAGACATACCTTTTGCCACGGTTAGAGAATCTGCTACTGTTGCATTAGTATAAAAGTTTTTTGAATATAAGTCACTTACACCTTTAGCAAAACCTGTAGATTCACCACCGAAAGGGCCTAACCTATCGTTGTTTAACTTATCAGGTCCAGGATACATTGCATCATTAAGACTGCTTATTTTCTCACTTAAATTAAATCCCATAAAATACAGTTATTTTATTATATATTTAACTTAAGCTGTTGAGGTACTTATCAATGCTTAAGTTACTTTTTTCAAATTTATCAGCCCAGCCTATTTTATATCTAGCATCAAATTCTCTTACACTATCTATTGATAAAGGTCCTTTAAAAAATGGCCTGGAAGATATGTCTCTAATCTCTTTTAAGTTTTTAGAAATCATATAAAGTTGAACCTTTTCAAATAATTCAGACAATCCAACCTTTGTCTTGGTACACATAACTGATTCTATAACTACATAAAATCTTTCTCTATCTTTTTCATTTAATCTATCTTCTAAAACTTTAGCAGTTTTAAAGTCTTCAGCTTTGAGAATCATTTTCCTTGCTCTGTTTTCAAACATATGTCTAAAATTCATATCAAAGAAATGCTGTTTAAGAAATCTCATATTATCATAAAACTTAATAATACGAATTTGATAAAGAGGGTTTACTGGATCCCATTTGGAATCTAAGATTTTACCTTTAACTGGTAAAAGTATGTTAGGATTAGTATGAGATGCTAAAAGGCAGTATACATTTTGTCCTTTATTAAATATCCTATGTGTTTTCATTCAAATTCTATTATGTCATCGAATAGCTCAGCAGTGCCGTTGACAGTAATATCAGGTGAATGATAAATTTTATAAGTAATAGGTTTATCGGATAGTGATTCTACATATGTTTGTATTCCGCCAACCGTTTCTTTGTTAAGATTTCCTAAAACATAAAATATTGTTGTAGAAATATTACGACCTATTGCATTTTGTAACTGTCTCATTAAATATGAAGAGACTACTGCATCAGATGGTTCGTATTGATAAAAATCGTTTTTTGTAAGCTTGTTAAATATATCCATATAATTTATACACTCAATACTCCTAGGGACATTTCCTAAAAATGTTTTAACGCGTAGTGCATCATTAGAGTATATGAAATTAAATTCTATATGTTCTTCTTCCATTCTTCTAGTTCCTTAAGCTCACTCTTAAGTCTTTTTATTTTAAATTCAATATCTTTATCAGTAGGTTCATAGTGAGTACCCCATTGTGTATTAATATCTAATACTGTTTTATCAAATTTACTACCGATCCCTAAACCGAGATCATCGCACAAATCAAAAAAGAATCTTTTTACATAACTGTATTGATTCTTATCATTTTCATTTGATTCATAAACATCAGTTGAAGTAAAATGCTCTCTACCCCCACCATGATTATCATCAATAACTTTTTTGATTACACCATTCCTGGCGGGTTCTAAAACTATTTTAATCATTTACGATTTTCTTTTGTATAATTTAGATGCTAATTCTTTGATTGTTTTTCTTGCAATCTTTTTATCAGCATGCCATGTAGATTTATCTTTAATCATAATAAGAGAATATGCTTCCCTTAATTTTTCTATTTCTTTATCTGTATAACCTTCTTCTTTCCATCTACTTATATTATTATTTTCAGCAGTCTCTAACGCAGCATAGATAGATTTTTCAGCAGCTTCAACATTAGCTTCATGTATCTCTTTGCCTTTTTCTCTAGTTTGTTTACAGATTTCCAACCATTCTTTAAATGATAATTTACTTTTCATTTTTAGAATTCCTTGATATTTCATAGCCGATCTTCTTTGGCGACGGTTAGGTATAGTTTGATTTGCAGTCTCGCTCATATGATTAATTTTATTATATATTACTAGTTATAAAGTGTGCTATTCGGCTTTGTACTTACTCTCGATTAATGATTTAATACTATCAAACAAACAATCAGTAATTTCATCTCCATCTAATTGATCTACAATAAAATCATGTAAATGTTCATTAACCTCTTCTTTATCAAATGATGTACTCATTAAATCATATATTCCTTTAGGTGGTATATTTACAGGAAATTCTAAAAGAAGTTTTACTTTATTGTTTTTCTTTTGCTTATTAAATAAAACTCTAATAGGTGATGTGGGAGTAGCTAAAACAGGAGTTACGGTATTATTTGTAACTTTATTTGCTGTGTGAGTATGACTTATTGGAATTTTAGGTGGTTCAGTTTTTACAAACTCTTTAGCAATATCTTCTTCTAATGATTTAATAAATTCATCTTTAAGATCTTTAGCTAACCTGCCACCTTCATTAAAATTAATCCATTGATTATCAATATTTTTAATAGTAACTACTCGCCCAGTATCATCACCTTTAATCCATTGAAAATATTTACTATCTGTTACTTCTTCAGTTTCCTCACCAGGTAAAGCTGCATTCACACCTAGTATGTTTTCCTCAATATTATCTTTTTGCATTTGTTGTCTATTTATTATTATACATTAAATATAATAATTGTTTAAGAATCAATTATGTACAGTCTCCATTATCATCTTGGTTACATTCCGTACCAGGCGGTTCTTCTGTATAAGGATCCCACGTTAATACAGGTTGTCCTAACGCTATTAATTCATTATTATAAGCATTTAAATTTGAAAATGTACCTATATCAGTAGTAGCATATTTAGTATAAGCTTCTCTAATGCCAGGTTTTACACTTCTATTAATTCCTACAATAAAAGATGAGAGATATGAAGTTTTTTTAGAATCTTCATACACAATATAAAAATCATCCCCAGTTGGTGTTATATCTGTTGCTGCCATAATTTATTATTTTTTAAATTCCTCCACCGTCATTAAGTGTTCCCCATATATTAGCAAGATTTGTACGCGCAATTGCTACTGCATTACCTGGTGATGTTAAAGAGTACTGACTACTACCAAAGTCTACAGTACCACCTGGCCAAGATGGGAAAGTATAAGCAGCATCCCATGCAAGTAATAACGCATCGTAATTAGCAGTAGATAATGAAAATACTGAACCGCTAGTGAATGGTGAATCACCAATACTTACTTGGCTCCATGCATTTACATTCCAATTACCAATAGGTTGATCAAACGCGTTAGCATTAAGAAACATCCTCCTCATATCCGTAACACTTGAAGTATTCCAAATACTAATATTTTGATTAAATATTGTTGCATTACGAAACATCTGCCTCATTGTTGTAACATTACCAGTATCCCAACTAGTAATATTTCCATCAAATGCATTACAATCTGTAAACATGTACTCCATGTTAAAAGCCTTAGAGGTATCCCAATTACTCATATTATTGGAATTTAAATCATTAAAAACCAAGCAAAATCTAAACATTTGTTCAAAATCAAGGAGTGCGGAGCCTGTGTTTACACCTACATTAGTAAACATCTTAGCATTAAAAAGAGGACAGAAACTAAACATTCTCTCAAACCCACGACATCTACTCACATCCCAGCTACTTAAATCTATAGGTCCGCTTGCACTGGTGCCATATTCAAACTTTGAGCAACCTGAAAACATTATTTCGAGTTCTATACAATTACTCACATCCCAATTTGCAATATTATTAATTGTACTAAGTGCAACACAAGAACTAAATAAGGCTCTTGCACCACGGTCATTTAAACTATAACTAAATCTTTTGTTTAAAGGAAACCATGGACCATCAGAGGCACTTACACTATTTAAGTTAATACAAGATCTAAATGTCTGATTAGTACCTGCAGAAAATCCACCAGTAGTCGTTTCCGTTCCACCTGTAAGTTTTAAATCACCCCATTGTTGAATCTCCAATAATTTATTACCATCAGCTTTACCGGCTATGTTTTTCATATTCCAAAAATTAAATCCTGCAAGATTGCCTTCTGCTGAAACTGTATATGTTCCAGGCCCAGGTACAAATGTATGTAAACATGCAGTAGCATAATTACTAGAATTAACATTAGAAGTTGTACCATCACCCCAGTCAATAGTAAAATTAATATCATAACCCGCCCAATCAGTTCCATTTGGAATAGGAAA
>Ga0209535_1002474_pt1 | contig 12050 bp, 20 predicted proteins | sample LinPmetageLP28_FD_184041 | JGI IMG/M metagenome (GOLD analysis project Ga0209535, IMG submission 184041) | Marine viral communities from the Pacific Ocean - LP-28 (SPAdes) (version 2) | ecosystem: Environmental > Aquatic > Marine > Oceanic | place: Pacific Ocean | collected 2009-08-22
ATTAACATTACAAGATTGCAGTCTGGAGTTAATCAGTTGGTTGACACGCGCAGCTTGGATGTTGTTGACGTTAAAGAAGTTGGGGCGGGAAGATGCACTATGGTGTCCTCCCAACCGAATAGTGCAGCCTGCTCCTTGAGTGTGTCTGCTCCATGACAGTAGAGCAGTTCCTGCTCCAACACCCAAAAAGGAAATGATATGGCTATTGAGAGAGATGCAGGACCGGGGGGGATAAATAATTTACCTCCTGAGTTGGTGGAGGAAATTGTCCCTGTACTAGCTGAAGGCATGTCTGCTGAGAATGTTTATGAGTTTGACGATGGTTCTGCTGTTGTTGGTGAATATGAAGAAGAGGTCATGGTTCAGCAGGCTCCGTTTGATGGAAACTTGGCTGACTTTGCAGATGATGCTGAATTAGGCATGATTTCTTCTGAATTAACTGGTGATATTAATGATGACTTTTCTTCTCGACAGGATTGGGAAGACACTTATAAGCGTGGCCTAGAGTTTTTAGGAATGAAATACGAAGAAAGAGTTGAGCCGTTTGAGGGTTCTTCTGGCGTTATTCATCCGTTACTGGCTGAAAGTGTTACGCAATTTCAAGCACAAGCTTATCGTGAGATGTTACCTGCCAGTGGTCCTGTTAGGGCGGAAGTTATTGGTGCGCAGACAGAGGTTTTGGTTAAGCAAGCTGAACGTGTTAAAGACTACATGAACTACATGATTACCTATGAGATGGAGGAGTATGATCCTGAGATGGATCAGATGCTATTCTATCTTCCTGTGATTGGGTCCACGTTTAAGAAGGTTTACTTTGACCCGCTCAAGGGCAGGGCTGTTAGCCAGTTTGTTCACGCTGAAGATTTAGTTGTTCCTTATGGTGTAACTGACTTAGCGTCTTCGCCTAGAATTACGCATGTTATTAAGATGAATTCCAATGAAGTTAGAAAGCTTCAGTTGGCTGGCTTTTATCGTGATGTTGATTTGCCCACAGGTGGCACATCAGAAGAAGAAAACTCTGAGGTTCAAGAGTCTATTAATGATATACAGGGCGTTCATCCGAGCAATACGTCAACAGAGCTTACCTTGTATGAAATACACACAGATTTAGACCTTGGCGGCTTTGAGGATCTTGACCAAATGGGTGAGCCTACTGGCTTGAAACTCCCTTATATTGTTACGATTATAGAAGATAATGGCTCTGTTTTGTCAATTCGTCGTAATTACGATGAAGTTGACCAGTTGAAGCGGCGTAAGGATTACTTTGTTCATTACAAGTTTCTTCCGGGTCTTGGCTTTTATGGATTAGGTCTAACGCACATGATTGGTGGCTTGGTTCAAGCTTCTACGTCTATTTTGAGACAGCTTATTGACGCTGGTACTCTGTCTAACTTACCCGCAGGGTTTAAAGCTCGTGGGGCGCGTATTCGTGATGAAGACAGTGCGATTCAACCGGGGGAGTTTAGAGACATAGACGTAGCAGGGACTGACATACGCAACTCCCTAATGCCGTTACCGTTTAAAGAGCCTTCTGGTACGCTGTACAACCTTTTAGGCACTCTTGTGGACGCAGGACGCCGCTTTGCGGCTATGGCAGACATGAAGATAGGAGAAATGGGTGGTGAAACTCCCGTAGGCACCACAATGGCTATTATGGAGCGCGGAACTAAGGTTATGTCCGCCATTCATAAGCGCATGCACTACTCTCAGAAGCTTGAGTTTAAGCTTTTAGCAGGTGTATTTTCACAGAGTATTCAAGCATATCCGTACATGCCTTCTACTGAGTTTGGTCCTGAAGTTTTTGCGCAGGACTTTGACGGTAGGGTAGATGTTCTACCAGTCAGTGATCCTAATATATTCTCTATGGCCCAGAGGATTGCTTTGGCACAAACTCAGTTGCAGCTAGTGCAGTCAAATCCGCAAATACACGGTGGTCCGCAAGGCTTATACCAAGCATATCGCAAGATGTATGAGGCTCTGGGTGTTAACAATATTGACTCTATCTTGCCTGCCCCACCTTCTCCACAGCCTGTAAATGCAGCAAAAGAAAATCAAATGGCTCTTACTGGCGCTCCTCCGCAAGCATTTCCTGATCAGGATCACCAAGCGCACATAGAGACGCACTTGGCGATTATGAGTACGCCTGTTGTGCAGATGAATGCTGCTACTTTGGCTATTTTACAGGGCCACATACAAGAACACATTGGCATGCTGGCTGAACAGCAGGCTCAACAGCAGGTTATGGAGCAAGCTGGCCCTGAAGTTCAGCAGAACCCAGAGGCTATGCAGATGCTTAAAGTAGCGATTGATCGTCAAGCTGCGGTTATTATTGCTGAGATGACAGAGCAATACGCTCAAACTGTAGAACCTGTTGGTGAAGGGCAAGATCCATTAGTTGCGATAAGGCAACAGGAGTTGCAGATAAAATCAGCAGATGTGCAGCGTAAGGCAAATGAGTTTGCGCAGCGGCAGGAGTTTGATCGCGAAAAAGAGACTATGGATTCTCAGATTGATCAACAGAGGTTGAGGCTTCAGGAAGAGGCTTTGGCAGATAAGACAAGGGTTGCAGAAGATCGTGTTCAGACGCAGCGTGACATAGCCGCCCTAAACGCAAGAGCGAAAGGACTAGGATAATGGTTAGCAGTGTTCGTGAGAAGATGATTGAAGTTGAGAAGGCAAAAAAACTTGCGACTCGTGCCGCAGAAACAGGTGTGGTTTTGGAGAAAGTAGAGCTTGTTCGCGCTCGTGATAATAGGGGGCATTTTATTTCAGATGATCCAGAAACGCCAGAAGATGAAGCTTGGGTTGAAAAGCCCAAAAATAAAGAAGCCAAAAAAACAGCCTCAAAGAAAAGAGGCAGACCCCGTAAAAAAGTTTAGTCCAATATCTAAACCCCAAAGATTTGAGGGTGTTTTCTAAATTTCTGGGATATATACTTGTGTTTTGCACTCCGTAGTATAAACTACTATAGGGAGGCATACATGGACGCTTTAAACTTAACAGATTACTTGTATCAGAAATTACGCCAAAAAAGAGGTGATTTAGAAGTCACGCTTGGCACAGGTAATGTCGCAAATTTTGAAGAATACAGGTATGTCGTAGGCCAAATCAAGGGTCTTACCTTCATGGAGGAAGAGATCAGAGCAGCAATGAAAAACATAGAGATGGCAGATGACTAAGAAATTATACGTTCCTGATAACGTTGCGAAAAAATATAAAAAACCACAGGGCATGGAGGATATCCCCAAGCCTGTAAAGGCAGCTTTTGGCAAGCCAAGAGAGAATAAGAACGAGAATGATCCGTCTCAAATGGAAGGTTCTGTTTTAGAAAGACTGCCACAGCCCACAGGATATAGGATGTTAATAATACCCTACTATCCTAGCGAGAAAACTAAGGGCGGTGTGTATGTTCCTGATGCGGTTAGGGATAGAGAAGCCTTTGCGACTGTAGCGGCATATGTTGTTAAGCTTGGTCCAGACGCATACCAAGACTCCCAGAAATTCCCAACTGGGGCTTGGTGTTCTGAGAAAGACTGGGTTCTTATAGGAAGATATGCTGGAAATAGGTTTAAAGTGGAAGGTCTTGAGGTCCGCGTCATAAATGACGATAATATTATCGCAACAATACTTGACCCTAAAGATATTTCGTATGTATAGTCCGATTAAGAGGAAGAAAACTTATGCAGCCTGAAGACCAAGAACAAGTTCAAGTTCAAGATCAAACTCAAGACCAAGAAATGACTTCTGTTGAAATAGAAGACGCGGAAGTTGTTAGTGCCAATTCTGATTCTGACGTAACCCGAACAAATGTTCAGGATGATGAGGAATTAGACAGTTACAGCAAAAAAGTTGATAAGAGAATTGCAAAGTTAACTGCTGCTAGACGCCAAGCAGAAGAGGAGGCGGCGGCTGCGGTTCAGTATATTCAGCAAGTTCAAACGCAGAATGACCAGTACAAACAGCGATTGGCTACCTTAGATAAGGGCTATATGTCCGAATATGAGGGCAGAATAACTACTCAGGAAGCACAAGCTAAAAGAGCCTATACTGAAGCTATGGAGGCAGGAGACTACGATAAGTCTGCTGATGCCCAGACAGCACTTGGTCAAATAGCCATAGAAAAAGAACGTTTAAGGCTTCAAAAGCAGCGTTCTGCTCAAGATCAACAAGCTATGCAGCAACAGCAGCAACAGCAACAGCAACAGCAAGTTCCACAACAAGCTCCACAACAAGCCCCGCAAAGAGATTCAAAACTTGAGTCTTGGATGGGTAAAAATGCTTGGTTTGGTCCTAATGGCGATAAAGTCATGACTAGTGCAGCTAAGGCTATTCATGAAACATTAGTTGCTGAAGAGGGCTTTGACCCCACTAGCGATGATTATTACGCTGAGATAGACAAGCGTATGAGATATGAAATGCCGAATAAGTTTCAGGGTGAGCGGAAAAACGTCCAATCCGTCACTCCTGCCGGGAGTGGTACTCGCTCCTTAAAATCAGGACGGAAGAAGAACGTTGAATTAAACGCAGGTCAAGTTGCTTTAGCACAGAAGTTAAATATACCTCTGGAAAAATACGCCGCTGAAGTTGCTAAATTAGAAAGTCGGAGGGCTTAAAATGGCTGATAGATCGTCACGCGAAGTAAACACGCGGGAGCGCGAAGAGCGCAAAGTATGGCGTCCCGGTTCAGCTTTAGAAGCGCCGGAGCCACCAATAGGCTACTCACATCGTTACATTCGGGAATCCGTAATGGAATTTGATGATAAAACTAACGTCCATAAGCGGCGGCAAGAAGGATATGAATTGGTTCGTTCCGAAGAATATCCAGATTGGGCAGGTCCAGTTGTTGATGAAGGGCGCAACGCAGGCATTATCGGTGTCGGCGGTCTTGTTCTTGCGCGTATTCCCAATGAAATCAAAGATCAGCGAAATCAACACTATCAGCAAGTTACCAATAACCAGATGGAAGCAGTTGATCGTGATTGGATGAGAGAAAACAATCCTGCGATGCCAAAGATGGCTGCGCAACGTAAATCTTCCGTGAGCTTTGGTTCACAGAACAAATCTGAAGGATAGATAAAATGGCGAATCAAGACGCTGCCTTCGGTTTACGTCCCATTGGTCGTGTAGGGGGAACCCCTTATACTGGTGGACAAAGCCGATACAGAATCGCCGCAAACTACGGAACAGCTATTTTCCAAGGTGACATGGTTATGCAAGTAACTGGTGGAACAGTGGAAATTCACGCCGATGGCGGGACTGTACCTATTGTTGGCGTATTTAACGGATGTCAATTCACTGACCCCACAACTGGAGAGCAAAAGTTCTCAAACTTCTACCCTGCAAGCACTAATGCATCTGACATTATTGCCTTCATCATTGATGATCCTATGGTTGTCTTTGAAGTGCAAGCTGATGCTGCATTCCCAATTGCTGACTTGTTCGGCAATTTTGATATTGTGTACACAACTGCGGGTAGCACAACTACTGGTATTTCAGGCTCAGAATTAAAGGTAAGTGATGGAGGAACTGCAACTACGCTTTCCCTCAAAGCTATTGATATTTCTCAAGACCCTGAGAACAGTGATGTGGGATCAGCAAATACGAATGTAAAAGTTGTCATTCAAAACCATATATTCGGCGTTAAAGGCGCTGGGTTAGCATAGGGAGATTGAATTATGGCTATTTCACGTTCACAACTTGTCAAAGAACTTGAACCGGGTTTAAACGCCCTGTTTGGTATGGAATATGACCGATACGACGATCAACACGCTGAGATTTACGAAACTGAATCATCAGATCGTGCGTTCGAAGAGGAAGTCATGCTCGTAGGATTTGGGAATGCTCCCACAAAATCTGAAGGTGCGGGTGTTTCCTTTGACAATGCAAATGAAGCATACACTGCTCGTTATACACACGAAACAGTGGCACTAGCATTTGCTCTTACTGAAGAAGCAGTTGAAGATAACTTGTATGACCGCCTTGGCGCTCGTTATACTCGTGCTTTGGCTCGTTCTATGGCGCACACAAAGCAGGTTAAAGCTGCGGCGACATTGAACAATGCGTTTGACAGTTCATTTACTGGCGGTGATGGCAAGGAGCTTTGTGCTACTGACCACCCACTTTCAGGTGGCGGAACTTTCCGCAATGAGCCATCAACAGCGGCTGATCTGAACGAAACTTCGTTGGAAAATGCTCTGATTGATATTTCTACTTTTGTAGATGAGCGCAACATGATCATTGCTCTACGTGGCACAAAAATGATTATTCCACCGCAACTGCAATTCGTTGCAGACCGCTTGTTGGAAACAACATTACGTGTTGGCACTTCAGACAATGATATAAACGCAATAAAGAACATGGGAATGCTCCCAGAGGGATATACAGTTAATCACTTCTTGACTGATCCTGATGCGTTCTTCTTGAAAACTGATGCTCCAAATGGCTTCAAGCACTTTGATCGCTCACCTATGCGGACAAATATGGAAGCTGATTTTGACACAGGCAACATGCGCTTTAAAGCTCGTGAGCGTTACAGCTTCGGCTTTTCTGACCCACGTTGTGTTTTCGGTTCACCCGGAGCATAATTTGTGTTAATATAGGGCATTCATTTTAGCTCTTTAACTAGAGGCGGTTTTCGAATCGCCTCTTTCTTTTTGTGAAAAACTTATGTATCCTGCTATTATCCCTGACAGACGCATTGGGCGTTTGACTTAACCCACGACAGGAGATCATCATGGGTAATTCTACATTTAGCGGACCAGTACGGTCCGAAAACGGTTTTACAGTAATTTCAAAAAACGCGACTACAGGTGCTGTGACAGACGTTGCATCTATTGCTTCTACAGGCATAGTTACGAATAAGTTCGTACAACACGTTGGTTTTGCCACTGGCGTTACAGTAAACTCAACAGCGGGTGATAGCCCGACTATTGGCGAGTTTACTCAGCCAGCAAATACAATTATCACCAACATTAAGATCTTTTGTGACGTTGCTCCAGTAATTGGAACAGGTGATATTGGTTACGAAGTTGGTACATCGTCTTCTGGCGCACAGATTGTTGCGGCTCAGACTGATGAAATCCTTGATGGCGGTACAACGGTTGTTGCGCACAACGTAACGGTGACTGCATTAGTTCTTCAGACGCAAGATGGCACAACGGCTCCAGCTTCTGTTCAGTATACAGACACTGCAAGAACTATTTTCTGCAACATCACCAACACCGTAGATGCTACAACAGCAGGATCGTTCACATTCATTATTGAGTACGTTCAAATAGCGTAATGGAGATAAACGATGGCTGATGCTGTAGCAACACAGACGCTTATAGATGGCGATAAAAAAGTAGTCCAAAAATTTACTAATATTTCTGATGGATCTGGAGAATCAGCGGTTGTTAAGGTTGATGTAAGTGCTTTAGCCGCAAATTCTCGCGGTGACGCTTGCACAGGTGTTGTCATAGAAAAAATATGGTGGCAGTGCATTGGGATGAAGGTCCAAATACTTTGGAATGCTTCTACTAATGTTTTCTGTATTGAGTTGGGCGAAAATCAAAGTGGTAATCACGACTATACTGTTTTTGGCGGTTTGCCCAACAACTCTGGTAGCGGAAAAAATGGAGATGTTCTCTTTACAACCGTAGGTCATACTAGCGCGGACACTTATACGATAATAATGTCTATGCGAAAAGAATATGGCTAAATCTAAGGGCAAGATGCCAAAGCGCAACAAGAAAAATTTCCGTCCCACAAAGTCTGGGGCGGGAATGACTACGGCTGGCGTAAAGGCGTATCGTCGCAAAAATCCCGGTTCTAAGCTAAAAACTGCTGTTACTGGCAAAGTTAAAAAAGGCAGTAAGGACGCAAAGCGGCGTAAGTCATTCTGCGCACGTTCAGCAGGCCAAATGAAAAAGTTTCCTAAAGCAGCAAAAAACCCAAACTCCCGTTTGCGTCAAGCTAGAAAGAGATGGAAATGCTAGAGAAACAGATAGTTATGGGAATTGCAGCAACTGCTATTGGCATTATTGGTGCAGTTTCGTACAATTGGGCAACTTGGACAACAGAAACGCTTATAGCTGTTGATAAACGCACAGAGGTAATGGCTGCACAAATAGAATTTATAAAGCTTGGTATGGAGAGAACATATGGCAATGTCGAGAAGCCAAATGAGTCAACAAATTTCAAAGCCGCCGCGAAAGATTAGAGGTGTTCCAAAAGGGCTAACTTATTTTAAAAATGGTGGCGCAGCGTCATCAAAGTCGAAAGGCAGCAAGATATGTCCTGCTGGAAAAGCTTGGGCGCAAAGAACCTTTGACACGTACCCTTCTGCTTATGCGAATATGGCTGCATCTAAGTATTGCAAAGATCCTAACTACGCTAAGGGAGCCAAAGGCAAATCAAAGGGTAAGTCAAAGAGAAAGAAAGCGTAATGGCATTAACTAAAGGCAATAAGAAAAAAGTTAAAAAAGTCATAAAAGGCTTGAACAAAGCTTCAAAGCTACACGCAGGACAAGCAAGTACTCTTAAAAAAATTGTTCGCTCCCCTGCTAGGGGTAGGAAGAAGTAATGGGCGCTCTTAAAGACTGGGTAAAGCAAGACTGGGTTCGCATTGGCACTGATGGAGAGATCAAGGGCAAGTGCGGAACTTCTAAAAATAAGAAAAGACCAGATCGTTGTTTGCCTCGCAAAAAAGCCCAAAGTCTTTCCAAAGAAGAACGTGCAAAAACTGCTCGTAAAAAGAAACGCGCAGGGGTAAAGGGGAAAACTGTGGTTTCAAATACTAAAAAAGCAAAAGTTCGCAATATGGAAAACGGTGGAGTTGCTGTTAAGTCTAAGCGTAAGTTCAGTGGCAATAAAATACCGGGATCTGCTGTAGCAAGAGGATGCGGTAAAGTTATGAATAACAGAAGAAAGCGCACAAAGGGTGCGGTTAGCCAATCATAAGGAGATTATCATGGCTATGAAGAAAAAAGGCTACCGAAGTGGTGGCAAAATAAAGAAAATGATGAAAGGCGGAGCCGCAGGAGGAATGAAGAAGCCTAAACGTATGATGAAGGGTGGCGCGGCTGGCGGCATGAAAAAGCCTATGATGATGAAAAAGGGTGGATCTACCACCATGACTCTTGCTCAACTAAAGGCGGCAGCTAAAAAATTAGGTAAAAAGGTTGTTTAAAATATAGATGCCATATTTACACAGCAACGTACCTTACTTTAAAGCATGGGTTCGTCGTGAATATACTCACAATCATGAGGATTATCACGGCGAATTCCTGCATGCTATGGTTATTGGCGTAACAACTATGCCGAACAGATGTTTAAGTTTTCAAGTAATATTCACTGGGAGTGAAGCTGAAGGCGCAGAAGAAGACACTGTTCATGGTGGCGCAATGTGGGCGCGAATGCCAATTACCGCATTGGTTGGTGACATTCCTTTAGAAGAATGGCCCGAACCAATGGCGACATACGATGCACAGCCTTGGGATTGCTCTTCTTACAATCACGCGGTTTATGTTATGGATAGAACAACGCCTTGCCCTTGGCTGGCAAAAATAGATGGCGATTTTCATCCAGCAAAATACTTATTTACTGTAGACTATGCAGAATCAGAAATAGCAGACGATCCTGCACAGCATAAACAGAGCCACGTTTTACAGTTACTAGACGCAGGGGAGTGGTCTGGAAATATCGTGGCATTGCCTAATAATCGTGTTCGCGTAACACATCCAGCATGGTTTGAGACTGGAGAGGGAGCGCCCGACTTCAAGCCTTCACAACATATACACTATTCAAAATCCGATTTAGACTATACACTAGATGCAAACCGAATATTCGACAATCTGTATAATGAGGAAGAATAATGGCTGTATCAGGCTCAACAGACTTTGAATTAGACGTAGCAGAATACGTTGAAGAAGCTTTTGAGCGGTGTGGCTTGGAAGCTCGTACTGGCTATGATCTTAGAACAGCGAAACGCTCCTTAAACCTTATGTTTGCAGACTGGGCAAACAGAGGTTTAAATCAATGGACAATCAAGCAAAGAACACAAGCATTAACAAAAGGTACATCTGAGTACGCTCTACTTGCTGATGTTATAGATGTTTTAGCAGCGGTTGTCAGAAGAGATGGAACTGACTTCACAATACCGCGCATTGGCAGAGACGCATATCTGTCAATACCAACAAAAACAACCACTGGTCGGCCCACACAGTTTTTCTTAGATCGTCAAATTACCCCTAATTTAAAAATTTGGCCTGTTCCAGAAAACAGTACAGATATTATAGTGTATGACTGCTTAACCCGTTTAGATGATGCAGATGCTATGGTAAATACTATGGATGTTCCATTTAGATTTTACCCGTGTTTGGCTGCGGGTTTGGCGTATTACTTATCTCTAAAGCGCGCTCCTAACCGCGTTCAGATGCTCAAAGCGGTGTATGAAGAAGAGATGAGAAGGGCTATAGACGAAGATAGAGATCGTGCATCTTTGCAGATAACTCCAAGTTTAAGGAATTATCGCATTGTCTAGCCGATACGCCTCAGCAAAAAACGCCTATGGCATTTCAGACCGATCTGGGTTTCAGTATCGTCTAAGGGATATGCGTAAGGAGTGGAACGGCCTGTTAGTTGGTAAGGACGAATGGGAAGCAAAGCAGCCTCAATTAGAGCCTACTCCTGCGGTTTCTGACCCTGAAGCTCTTAGAGATCCAAGGCCAGAGCAAAATCTTACAGAGCAAAGATCTATACAGTATGGCTTTGATCCTGTCGGTTTTCGTGACATAGAAGGAGTAACGCCGCCAAATAGTCTAACCGCAATAGGTGGCGTGGGAACAGTAACGGTGACAACATGAGTTTTACATATACCACCTTAAAGCAGGCTATTCAGGATTACACTCAGAATGACGAGACTACTTTTTTAAGTCAGATACCGTTGTTTATAAGAATGTCCGAAGAGCGGATTCTTAAAAACGTTCAGCTAAGTTTGTTTCGTAAAAACGTTAGTGGATCGTTTTCGTCTTCTAATAAGTTTTTAAATGCGCCTAGCGATTTTCTTGCGCCAATGTCTTTGTCCTTTACAAATTCTGACAGCGAGGCTGTATTCCTAGAATTTAAGGATGCGGATTTTGTGCAAAGTTTTAACCCGAATCCGGCGACTACGGGAGTTCCACGGTATTATGCTGTTTTTGATGTAGACAACTTTATTATTGGGCCCACTCCTAACAGCAGCTTTAGCGCAGAGTTGCATTATTTATATAGACCTTTGAGCTTAACTAAAAGCAGCTACACTTTAACTCTTACAAGTGTTTCCGGCACTTTTACAGCAAGTGATACGATTACAGGCGGCACAAGCGGTATGAGCAGTGGTGTTGACAGTGTTCCGTCCTCTACCACTTTGACAGTAGAAATTCCAAGTAGTAATTATACTGTGGGTGAGACAATCACGGCTAGTCCCAGTGGTGCAACGGCTAGTATCTCTGCGATTGGTGCAGATACAACCGTAAGTTGGTTATCTGAAAATGCAGAATTATCTCTTTTGTATGGTGCTTTGATTGAGTCTTATGTGTTTATGAAGGGCGAACAGGACATGCAAGCTCTGTATGAAAAACGTTTTTCTGAAGCCATGTTGGGCCTAAAGATGCTTGGCGAAGCAAAAGAAACAACTGATGAATACATGACAGGAAAAGTTATAAGGCCGAAGCAATGAACAATATGTCTTTTGGCGTTAGTATGTCTAATGATTTTAAGGTGGATGTCACTACGACTAATAACCGTGGAGCAACGCCCGAAGAGGTCGCGCATCGTTGCACTAACAAGATAGTAGGTATTTCTGAAAATGCTCATCCTGCTATTCGTGAACAGGCAACGGAATACAGAGAGTCGATAGAAAGAATAATCGCGATATATATGCGACAGGCTATCCAAAGTGACAGAACTACGGTATATAATGCAATTAAAGACGCAGGCCATCCTGAGTTGGCTGAGTATATAAGGAAAATGTAAATGGCTTTTAGTGGAAACTTCTTGTGTACGTCTTTCAAAAAAGAATTGATGACGGG
>Ga0209535_1002476_pt1 | contig 12047 bp, 13 predicted proteins | sample LinPmetageLP28_FD_184041 | JGI IMG/M metagenome (GOLD analysis project Ga0209535, IMG submission 184041) | Marine viral communities from the Pacific Ocean - LP-28 (SPAdes) (version 2) | ecosystem: Environmental > Aquatic > Marine > Oceanic | place: Pacific Ocean | collected 2009-08-22
TTGACTGTGGGGGTACTGTTGTTAATGGGTCATATGATATTGTCATTAACGATGCTGTCGATGATATTAAATCAGCTTCCGACTGGTCATATAGAAACAAATTTGAATCCTACGATACCCTTGCCAGCGGTGATGGTTTCGGATACATAGGACAGTTAGCTGGCTACGCAAAGGCTTCTGGCAAGAAAGTTGGTGGCTGGTGGGTAGTCAACAAAGCTAACGGTGCGTTCAAGTATGTACCGGCAACAGGTCTTGACCTTGAAGCAGAGGTTAAAAAGATTAAGAATACAGTAGCAACAGTAAAGGAGAACAAGTTTGAAAGATGCTTTGAACCAGTACCAGAGAAGTTTAGAGGTAAGGAGACAGGTAACAAGATACTTAATGATGGGTGTAAGTTTTGTAGCTATCGTTTTGATTGTTGGTCTACTCTAACTGAAAGACCTGCCGTAAAGTCACAAGCTAAAAATCCACCAACTGCATCATACATTGGAGATGTAATTGCTGCATAAAGCAAGACGTATGGCAATCAAACATGGGTATCGTAGTGGGCTAGAGCATAACATTTCGATTTATCTTGACACGCATAAGATTAAATACGATTATGAGTGTGTTAAGATTGAATGGGAAGACCTAGCCTACCGTACCTATACACCAGACTTTGTTTTAGCTAATGGTATTATAATTGAAACAAAGGGCAGGTTTATGGCAGCGGATAGGCGAAAGCATATCGCTATTAAAAAACAACATCCCAAACTGGATATTCGGTTTGTGTTTACCAACAGTAAAGCTAAACTAAGTAAGGGGGCTAAATCATCGTATGCGGATTGGTGTATAAAGCACGGCTTTAGATACTATGATAGGATCATTCCTGAAGATTGGTTGAAGGAAAAGGGTAAGAACAAGCACCCAAAGTTTATCAAGTTTGGCGGTACAAAAGTGAAAAGGAGATGAGTATGAACATGATGGAGAAACTAGCTAAAGAAGTAAATGAGGAAGATTTCCTTATTCGTGTCAGACCATTTTCTGATGATGATGGTAGGTGGTCTGGCGAAGTTGACATATCTATAATGGCTATGCCAGATAACCCCTTAGACGATGAAGACTATTATAATGTAATGCATTTTACTAAGATGATGTGTGCCTCTGTACCTGTCATGGAAGAAGTAGAAGAACTGCGTAATATTGTGCATGAATATGTAACAAAAGTTATTGACACAGAGATGGATATTGATGTAGAACTAGAAGAGAAATCGGGTGTAGAAAAGACTTATGATGGTAACGTAATACACCTAAACTTCAACACAAAGACAGGGGGTTCAGCATGAGACATGATGCGTTTATGAAGAAGATGGAAGAGGCAGAACAAGCAGGTAAGATGGCTTGGGGTAATGTTGATATGGTCAACAGTCCACCACACTACAACCAGACAGGTATTGAATGCATACATGCTATCTCTGCTGCCACTGACAAGGGGTTCAGGTACTACCTGCAGGGTAACATTATGAAATACCTCTGGCGTTTTGATTACAAAGAGAAGCCCATAGAGGATTTGCAAAAGGCCAAGTGGTATTTGGACAAGTTGATTGAAGAGGTAATGGCAGATGGCAAGAGTTAAACTGTTCATTACCATAGACGTGGATGAAGAAGAGTATCCTATACCTGCCGATGGACAGGTTGGAGAAGAGATAGAGGATGGCATACGTGAATACTTCTACGATGTAGACGGTGCTGACATCAAAACAATTAGAACTATTATGGAGTAATGAAATGAGAAGCAACCAATTACCAACTGACTACCAAAACTTTATTGCTCTTTCCCGATACGCACGATGGAAAGAGGATGAGCAACGAAGGGAGACATGGAGTGAAACTGTCACTAGATACTTTGATTATATGGAAGGGCATCTTGGTGCTAACTTTAGTTATAAGCTTCCTGATACACTGAGAGGTGAACTAGAAGAGGCAGTGCTTACACAACAAATCATGCCTAGCATGAGGGCATTGATGACCGCAGGGCCAGCACTAGACCGCTGCCACGTAGGTGGATACAACTGCTCATACGTGCCTGTGGATAGCCCACGTGCGTTTGATGAGACTATGTACATCCTTATGTGTGGCACAGGTGTAGGCTTCTCTGTGGAGCGTCATTGCATTGAGAAGCTACCTATTGTGAATGAAGACTTTCATCACACAGACACAGTAATCAAGGTAGGTGACAGTCGTCCGGGTTGGGCTAAGTCACTCAAAGAACTGATTGCTATGTTATATACGGGACAGATTCCTAAGTGGGACGTATCCGATGTACGTGCAGCAGGTGAACGCCTCAAGACATTTGGCGGTAGGGCATCAGGCCCACAGCCTCTGGTTGAGTTGTTTGAGTTTGTTGTACAGAAGTTTAAGGGTGCAGCAGGACGTAGGCTCTATCCAATCGAGTGTCACGACATCATGTGTAAGATTGGTGAAGTGGTAGTCGTAGGTGGTGTACGCCGTAGTGCATTGATTTCATTGTCTAATCTTAATGATGACCAGATGGCACATGCCAAGTCAGGTCAGTGGTGGGAGAATGAAGGACAACGTGCGTTGGCTAATAACTCTGTAGCCTACAAGACTAAGCCTGAGATGGGTACGTTCATGCGTGAGTGGTTGTCTCTGTACGACAGCAAGTCAGGTGAGCGTGGCATCTTCAACAGGCAGTCAGCTATCAAGCAAGCCGCTAAGAATGGCAGACGTGAGACTGACCATGACTTCGGGTGTAATCCTTGCAGTGAGATTATCTTACGCCCATACCAGTTCTGTAATTTGTCAGAGGTAGTTGTACGTGAAAGCGATACAGTAGACACACTCAAAGAAAAGGTACGCCTAGCTACTATCCTTGGCACGTTCCAAGCTACATTGACTAACTTCAAGTATCTGCGTAATGTATGGAAGAAGAATACAGAAGAAGAACGCTTGCTTGGTGTATCACTGACAGGTATCATGGACAACAAGCTGACATCTACAACAGGCAATACACTTGAGGTGATGCTAGAAGTCCTACGTGATACTGCAGTGCAGACTAATGCAGCTATGGCAAAGCAGCTTAATATACCGCAGTCTACTGCAGTTACTTGTGTAAAGCCTAGCGGTACTGTGTCTCAGCTTACTGATGCAGCGTCAGGTATCCATGCACGGCATAACCCATACTACATTCGTACTGTACGTGGTGATAATAAAGACCCACTCACACAGTTCCTTATGTCGCAGGGTATTCCAGCAGAGCCTGATGTAATGAAGCCAGATAGCACAACAGTGTTCAGCTTCCCTATGAAGTCACCCTCTGGTGCAATCACTAGGACACAGATGAATGCTATTGAGCAGCTTGAATTGTGGCTTACCTATCAGCGTCATTGGTGTGAACACAAACCATCAGTCACTATCTCAGTCAAAGAGAATGAGTGGATGGCTGTAGGCTCTTGGGTATATGAACACTTTGATGAGGTATCTGGTATCAGCTTCCTGCCATTCAGTGAGCATACATATCAGCAAGCACCTTATCAAGATACGGATGAAAAAAACTACAAAGAGTTCTTGACAAAGATGCCAAAGAATGTAGACTGGTCATTGCTGCAAGAGTTTGAGAAAGAGGATACCACTTCAGGTGGGCGTGAGTTAGCCTGTACTGCTGGTGTCTGTGAGATTGTAGACATAGAAGCAGCATAGGAAGGAGAAGCAAAATGAGAAACATGTTGATTGATGCACAGACTTCCCACTTAATTGGTGGTATAAATAAACACAAAATGAATATAGAAGTGTATATGAATAACACAATAGGTATTGGTGAACATTCTGATATAATGGAAACCATAGAGTTAGAACTTGAGAAACTAGCTAACTACCACGACAAGCTAGAGATGCTTGTTAAATACTTCCCTAAAACTGAAGAGGAGACTACAGATGATAATGGATAGGTTTAAAATTAATCCCTACACAGGCAACCAAATGTATTACAAAGATAAGCCAGAGGCTGTCAAGAAACGTGATGCACAAAGGATGTATGTAAACGGTAAAGAAGTTTCAAAGAAACACCCATTACATAAACCCGGTAGGTACAAGTCTTTGGATGATGTGTGGTCACATAGTAAGATCGAAAGTACAGAACAAGGTGATGTGTACATAATTACTAACTCTGCTTGGCCTGAGTGGGTTAAGGTAGGTAAGGCCAGTATAGCTGAAGACCGCTTAAATGGCTACCAGACTTCATCGCCGTTTCGTGATTACAAAATCATTGCTAAGTTAGCAGCGGAAGACAGGCACGTTAAGGAGCGTGAGATGCACAAAATCTTTGAACACTTTGCTGTAGACCGTAAGGGTGAGTGGTTTAAGATTGACAACGTAACAGCAATTAAGCTGTTCAACTACCAAGTACAGGAGAATGCTAATGCGGCGTAACGGCCTAAGTAAGTACGATGCTCCACTCAAGATTCAGTTTGAGTGGGGCTACGAAGCCTTTAAGAAAGGTAAGTGTGGTAAGGCTAAGAAGGGTTTCTTCATGGCTGACAGCGGCATGGACAGGAATACTATGCAGCATCGTGAGTGGGTACGTGGATGGAATACTGCTTTCTACAATAACCTTGAGAGGATACTGAAACATGAACAAGCTAGAGCAGGAAGCTAACAACTGGATGAAGGAGAAAAAGATGATGAGTGCTATTACAGCCACTGAATACCAGATACGTGCTGCTGAGACTGCTATCTTCCCAAAAGAAAAAGCCCTTGAGTACATTACTCTTGGGCTTACTGGTGAGGCTGGTGAGATTGCTAATAAGGTAAAAAAATTAATACGTGATGGTGCGGATATTGAAGGCTACAATGATAAGATGAACCAGATAGGTGCTGAGTTAGGGGATGTCCTATGGTACTGCGCTATGCTTGCAAAGGAAGTGGACATGAATCTTGGCAGCATTATGGAAGGTAATCTTGATAAGCTGGCAGACAGGAAAGCTAGGAATCGTTTACAAGGTGACGGTGACAATCGTTAATAGAAAAGGGGGCTTAATTGCCCCCTCTTTTATTATCTTTCTTCCTTAATTCCCCGCACTATTTTTAGTATAGTACGTATATCTTGAGTAGTGCCTAAATTTACAGGGGGTTCACCCAAGGCTCTTTTCCTAGCGGCAAGTCTATTCATAGCAATTAAACGCCTATCTCTAGCAACCCTACGCAGTTCATTTACTGCCATAACGTACCCCGGATTTGACGAACCACTAAATTGAGCAGCTTTCAAGGAGTCAAACATTGCTCTTTTGTTATTCTCTATTCTATTTCTCTGCTCAAGCAAGAAAACTTTTTCACTAAATCTTCCTTCTTCTTCCATTTCTTTTTTAATAAGTGGAGCATCTTCCATAACCATTTTTGCAATATCTGGCAACAGTTCGTTATGTAATGCATTCATTGTATTATCAATAATATCAATACCTGATTTAGAGGCAAAATCGTAGTCTATATATTGTAACGATTTTAGATACTTCTGCCACTCATTGTCACCTTGTTCGATGTTAATACCTAGTGCTAATTTCCATGTTGGTCCTAAACGCCTCTTTTCTCCCAACATTGGGAAGTTACGTACCGGCGCATTTTTTTCAGCTTCAGTTGATATAAAACCACGAGTAGCGAAAGGTATCATAAATCCTTTTACAAATTTTCCACCGCCTGATAAATTAGGTTCACCTTCAAAAGTTTTATATCTCATATCACGCATACCTAGCGCACGTTCTGTATCAAGAACCATTGTGTATGGCTGTAACATACGTGTTAGAGTGTTACCAAACATCTTGCCAAATGCTTTTGCGGATTCATCTGTTTTTAATGCATCGTTATCTTCTGCAAACATATTAGATACATCGCTTAATATGTCACCAAATGTTTGATTGTTCCTAAAGTTTGTACCTGTTAGTGATTTAACTCCATTTTGGAATTGTCTTCCCCTATTCATAAACAGCCATTGAGTCAATAGATCGGTCCCGCCTTTATCTAGTTGTTTTTTAGCTTCTGCTAAATAAAGAGCAGGAGTAAGGGGAAACTGTGGGTCTATGTTTGTTGTAGTACCATCTACATTAGCTATTTTATTATACTCTTCTGGAGCATCATCACTTGTTCTATATTCATAGGCAGCGTACAACGCAGCTAAACCTACTAAATTTCTGGCTACTTTATCTGCATCCTTGACGGTATTTCCCTTTCCTACAGCAATACGCATAGCGGGTACTACACCACCACCTACACCAGAACCAATGTATTCCATAGCTTTAAACATAAAACGTGGAAAAGGTATGGCTATAGTACTGCCCGGAATTGAATTAAGTAATTTAAGGGCTGCTTTAAAAGGTTTAAAGTTAGGTGGAGATGCATACGTCTTATCCAACGCACTCTCAACAGCATCGGTCGCTAGTTCAGCAAAAGATGGCGGTGGATTATTTCCACTAGTAGGTCTAAGAGTAGGTGAATCATTTATCAATTCTCTTATTTTACCTTGTTTGATTGCTTCTTCTAAACTGATGCCCCATTCACGTTTAAGGTTTCTACTAAGATCAGTAAGAAAGTACGCGTTACGACTAAGAAATTCTTGCGCACGGTTGGGTGCATTTATAGTATCTACAAAATCTTCAAGAGGATTAAATACAAAATCTGAGATACCACCTTCACCCTTACCTGTAGCTTTCTGAGCCTCAACAATTTGATCTCTGTACCTAGTTAGTAGTTTAGCATTTTCAGGTTGCTCAAGTATAAACTTTGTGAGTTCGTCCGATTTTAATGGATTTTTCATATGCTTCCAGTAGGCAAAGCTATCGCCTATAGCACTCTTGCGAGACAACGGATTAAAAGTATTAACTGTGTCAAAAACAGCTTCCCTTGCACCCTTCATATCACCTGCTTTAGTTTTTTGTGCAGCACGTACACCACGAATAATAGCTTCCGATAAAAGATTTGTCATGCCCTCTAAGGGCATACGAATGATAGTAGACTCTAAGTTTCTTGCAGCGGTAGCAAATGCAGAAACCATTAAGCCTCGTCCTAAGTTTTCAGTTCTACGTATATTCTGACCAAGTTTTTTAGAACCCGGAATAGGCACACCCTTTCCTTGAAGCCATTCCAACATACCCTGTGCGTTATCTAGTTCGTCTTGTGCTTTTTTACCTGCAGGTCTGCCGCGCTTGTACTTGCCCATATACTCACCCATAGCAGAACCTTTTTCAAGAACTTGACCAGCTTTACGTAAACTGCCTACGGTCATAAAAATGTAGTCATCTAGTGTGAGATTATACTTATCTAATATTTTAACTAAGTCATCAGAGGCAATTAAATTTCCTTGTACAGTTTCTTTAAACAAAGTTTCCATTACATTTTTGCTGCCCTTAAAGGCATCAGGATTTATAGCTTTTACTTCAGCTACTGTTGCAACTACCGCGTCCATTTTATCAGGATTAAAAATAGGATTACGATAACCCGCAGGGCCAACGCCTAAATCCCAAGCAATATCATCATCTAAATCAAGATCATTGAGTTTATCTAAGCCTAGTTCACGCATCTTTTCGTAGTCTATATACGTTTTACCAGCTACTGTTTTAGATATAGCACCTTTCTCTAATTTATTTTCTACTTCAAATTGTTCAATAACAGCCTGTCGTATATCATCATTTTCTTTTGCTTTGGCTCTAGCTGCTGCACGTTTTTCATCTGCTACAGTACGTGTTGCCTGTTTAATTTGTCCAAGGGTCATTTCACCAGACTCTTCACGTGCTTGCCGTGCCTTCTCTGCACTAGCAATCATCTCTGGTGTCATAGTATCTGTATCAATTCTTTTGACATCAGCACCTACAGCACGAACAGCTTTCTCTGTTAATGTACCTTCTTTAAGCGGCGCACCTAACAAGGATGTACGAGGTACAACCATGTCTTTACCTTTAGTCAGGGCTTTCATTTGCGCTTGCATAGCCAGTTTAGCCATACCTGCAGATGCAACAATAGGCGCATCAGCTACCATTGCTGCGTCAATTAAGTCACCAGTAAATCTACGCCCTGACGCTTTAGGATCAAACGGTATTATATCTTTACCAGTTAAGCCTGTAAGCTGCTCAAATGTGCCACCCTCTACAATACCATCCTGTACTGCTTGTGTTAAAGCAGCCATAGCATCTGATGTAGTTTCCCCTGCTGCTGTTAAACCTGTGTTTAGTGATCTCATAGTACGAATAGTAGGTTTAACTAAAGCACCATCTGCACCTTTAGCGACCACACGCACAAACGGACGGAGATAATCTGGTACATACTCTACCAAAAACTCTTCATCCGATAATACATCATCAATAGGAGAAGCTGATAACTTACTTGCAGCAGCAGTTCTCTCATAGTTAAATAAATCTAGTTCTTCTTTGGGGAGTTTTGCCGCATTGGGATCAATGGGCTTGGGTGTGAAGTCTTCGTCCACAACTGCTGTTTCCGTGACGATCAAATCGTCATCAGCGTTCAGTGTAGTTTCGTTTAAGGCTTCTTGTAAACTACGTCTGCGTCTAGGTCTAGGTTGTGGGTTAGTTTGGTCATTGTCTTCATCTTCAGTAGACAACTGATCTATAGCATCCTGCAGTTTCATTTAGAAATCTCCTGCAGAAACCCACTCACCTTGTGTGCCGTACATAGCAACAAAAGGAACACCATTAGAATCTTTTATTGTTGCAATATCACCCGGTTGTAGATTGCCGCTATTTTGCAATGCTGCAAGTTCTGCGGCAGTTTTTACATCAAAATCAATATTTCCTTGAGACGCACCTGTAGATTTAGCTGCGGCTCTTGTTTGACCTTCAACTGAAAAAGTTCCTTCTTGTGACCACTGCCGTAGTGTGTTTTCTAACTGCTGGTAGTTTTGTGCAGAAGATGTTCTACCTGTATTGCCTGATGCCCCATATAACGCTTCATACTGATCTGTTGTATTCGCTAATGCAGTGTAGTAAGCAGGACGTTTATTTGAGAAATCCCATTGCCAGTCACCTGCGGAGTTTAACTTACCAGAGATGTTAGCTGATTGAACATTATTTTTAAGTAGCGCAGCAAATCGTTTTGGTGCTGAACCTTTTGACCAGTCTGTAGTCGTTGTTGCATCTTGAGCAGTAATCATATTAGCTACACCCGCTGCCCGTGTATCTAAAGCATTTGCACGAGCAATTAGGGAATCTCTAGTTTGATCTTCCGCAGGTAAAGAATCAGCTTTATCACGAGCATCCATAGCTTGAGATACAAAAGTAGCTTGTAATGCTTCTAAGGTTGCTGGGCTTCTAGCTTTAACAATCTTTGCTTCGATCAAGTCAAGTGCAGCTTGTTCATTGGCTGCTCCATATGTTTGATAATTATCGAGTTCTTCTTTTAGTTTAGTAATTTCAATAATGCTCTTTGTCGTATCTTGTTCTACTTTTTCTGTCTGTGCTTGCGTTAATGCGGTTGAAGCATAGCCTTTATCTATATCTACACGTAATTGTTCTGGAAGCACTTTGTTAGTAATTTCAGCAGCAGTTGCCTGTGCGTTAATTAATTTAGCTTGAGAACCTTTTACTTCTGTTCCTGCATCAAGGCTTTCAGTTTCCGCACCAGTTTTTTCTAAATTAGCTTGTGCCTGTCTAAACGCAATTATATCAGAAGCAGACATACCACCAAGACCTTTAACAGTAATACCTGTGTCACCCGGAGCAGGACCACTATAATCTGCTGGCATAGAAGTACCTGCAACATCCTGTAATCTTTGCGTCACAGCACCTGTGCTAATACCTGTAAGAGGAGTCTCTGTGCCAGCAGCAATGCCCGATGCCAATGTTTGTACGTCTATAGTAGAAGGAGCCATCTGTGTAGCATACGCTTGCGCTTGATCTGCTATAGATAAAATATCACCCGTTGCACCACCTTGCGGCATGGTAAACATTCCTTGAGCAAACTTTTTAGTATCGAATAGTGTAGGGTCTTTAGACATAGCCTGACCACTTTTTATAGCATCTTCAAATCTATCTGTCTCTTCAAGACCACCAGCTAACAGTGTTTGTATCTGACCGTCTGTTAAATCATAACTGGTTTTAAGTCGTCTAGCTTTTCTATTATAATTTGTTACAGCAGCCATACGTTCTTTACGCACAGCAGCAGCTTCTCTTGCTAAATTTGCTGCTGTATTTTTAATACTTTCTCTGTAGTCATCATCTAGTTTTGATAAGTTTTCAGATGCTTTTTTAGCTGCCCCCGACAGAAATGATTGTAATCTAAAAGCCATTACATTTCTCCCTTACGTGACATTAAACCAGATGTTTTATTTTCAATGTTAGGCGTAGTAATTTTGTCGCTGCTTTCCTCTATCATTTCGGATACGTCTACTTTATCTAAACCTTGCATTGCTTTGCGAATCAACATTTCATCCGGTACATCTTCGTTTCCTTCATCATCTCCAACAACATAATCTATTTCTGCATTTTTAGCCATACCTTCCATTAACTCTACTAAGATGGGATTTATAAGTACAGCTACATCAACAGTATGTAACCCTTCCATAATACCGCCTAATGTTAATGTATCTGCAATAGAGGTTAGAGGAATTTTAGTTTCGATAATATCTAAAAGACGACCTACGAATTTTTCATTTGTAATGCGAGGTAAATAGAAATCTAATGCTTCCTCTAATGTGTTATATTCTGGGGGTGTCTGCCAAGGACGAGAACCCAGTTCAAATGTAAGAGATTGGCCCGGAATAGGAGCATCAAAATCTTCTGTTTCTCTAAACGCCATTAGCCCTCTCCCTGCATACTTTCTCTTATAGCTATCATAATATCCGCAACACGAGCAGCTTCACTTTTTCTGCCCTCTTTAGTGTGTGATTCTACCATACCGCTACGAGAAAGTAAACCTTTATTTGTAGGTTCGGTAATAGGATTTTCTTTAAGTCTTTCTTCAAGAACTTTTCTCATTTGAATAACACTTAAACGTGCGGGTTCTCTTTGCAGACTCATTTTTTTACTACCTTATCCATTAGTTTCTTTAACACATTTTTAACTCTTGGTTTGTCGCTAATAAATTTAGCAAACTGTTCACCATAGTTTTTGTATGACCAAAGTAACCATTTTGGTGCTTTAGTTAACATCCACTCTCTAAACAAAACCCAGTCATAGTTTCCGGGGCCGTACACTTCTCTAGCTACCCAACAAAAAATGTTACTTATAATAGTTCCACCCACTTGACTTGTTAAAATATCAGAAAAGAAACCGCCAATTGCACCACTTTCTTCAGCATCTACTTTTAATTGTTGTATTGATTTGTTAGTTTCTGCAGATAGCTTTCCAAGTGCCATTTGAGTTAATCTATCTTTATCATTCTCACTAGATGTCCATGCCCATTCCATAGTATCACCATAGTAAGTCCACAGATTATCATAAGCAGTTTTACTAATATTCAAGATAGCGTTAGCATTTAATTCATTAGCACGATTAACTGCAGCAGTATCTGCCGTGGCAATCTGTCTACGCCACTGTGCATTAGCCTGTGCAATTACCATTTGATTAGACGCATTAAACTGGTCACGTTGATTGTTTAACTCAGCATTAAAACGTGCAACAGTATTAGTCTGTCCTGCATTAAACTGACTCTGTGCGTTTTGCTGTGTCGCATTAAACTGTGACACTTGTGAACCCAAGCTGGCAAAGAACTGGTCAACTTGGTTCTGGCTAGATGCATTAAACTGTGCAGCAGCATTTGTAGCAGCTTGATCTGTAAACAGTGCTTGTGTACGTTGCTGCGCTTTGAACAGTTCTGTTTGCTGCCTATTAGACAGGTTAGCCATATCAACTTGCAAGAAGTTCTGTGCATTCTGTACTGCTGTCTGCTGACGATTACTTAGGTTAGCTGTATCTAACTGTGCTAATGCAGATGCTTCTGCCATCACAAGAGCCTGTCTATTGCTCAAATTAGCCAAGTTCATTGTATTAGCAGCACGTGAGTTCTCTAGCTGTACTTGTTGTTCTGCTGTAAAGTTTTGATTGGCAATGTCA
>Ga0209535_1002477_pt1 | contig 12039 bp, 8 predicted proteins | sample LinPmetageLP28_FD_184041 | JGI IMG/M metagenome (GOLD analysis project Ga0209535, IMG submission 184041) | Marine viral communities from the Pacific Ocean - LP-28 (SPAdes) (version 2) | ecosystem: Environmental > Aquatic > Marine > Oceanic | place: Pacific Ocean | collected 2009-08-22
CAACAGGCAAAGATATAGTCGTTGAATTACCATCACTGTCCGTTATAGTTAAAGTTATTATTCCGTCTTCTACCTTGTATACTATTGTATTGCCTTCTAAAGTTAGTGTACCAAAATCAGAAGGAGTTTCTCCAAATAAATTTTCTACTAACTGTCTTGACAACTGTGAGTATATACGTGATTCTAAGTTCCTTATGAACCTTGCAAGTGTTGTATTTTCTTTGTCTCTTTCTATCTGGTCTTGTAAAGCTTTTATCTCTGCTTTGAGAGCTGCCTTACGATTAAACTCTTGATTTTGAATTGTAAGATAATGTGAGCTAGTGTTAATACCACTGAAGCTAGGGCTTTTAAATTTAAATACAACTTCATCTGCAATACTTCCTACAGACCAAAACATAACTAGCATAGTCCAAAAAAATATGCAGAACTTACAGTTCCTTAAAGTTTTATCGCTTTTAAATGTTGGTATTAGTTTCATAATCTTTAAAATATTTGTGAGTTTATCCAAAAAGCACCTAGCATAAAGCCAAACACTACTACTTGTACAATAGAGGCTATAGTAATCTGTCTCATTGGATGTACATCTACAATCTTTTCTATCCAAGATTCACTTGGAGAAAGATTAACTATCTGTAGTATTTTTTTATTAGTCTTTTCTTTGGTCATCTCTATCTGCTTTTGCTATTTTATCTATGTTAATTAATTGTGGCACACCTAGTATAGTTTTAATCATAGTGTCTTGTCTTATGATTTCATTATCTAAACTTCTTACTCTATCTATTAATGCAACAAGTATGCCATGTTGCGAATCTAGTTTTGTCCCTAACCTATCTTCTAAATTAGCTAGTGAACCATTCAGCTTATCATCAAGGGTATCTAGTTTAGTTTCCATACCATCAATGATTCTATTGATTAGTTTCCAAACAAACATACCTAAACCTACAGCAGCAGCTATAGGAAAACCTAACTCTTGTATGACTTGAACTACATCCATTAGTCTTTCTGTGTGTTAGAAGCTCCGAAGTAGAACGATATAACAGCACTTGCTAAACCACCAAGGTATCCAAGTACAAGGTTTATAAGGGCTTCAGAGTTCTGTTCTGGTGGTTGTAGAGTGACAAGGAATATGTATCCCATAAATCCACCTACAACAGTTATGCCCATGATACGGGCTGTCCAGTCCTTACTGAACTTGCCTCTGGCATCTTGTTTGTCTGCTGTTTCTAAAGCAAATACATCTACTTCTAGTTCTTTCATCTGTACTTCAAAAGCATTCTCAGCCTTTTTAAGTTCTAGCATTTGTTCAGGTGTCGCATCTGCTATAGCTTTCTCTATAGCCTTTGGAGTATTAGGAACACCTAACACTTCTGATATCATGTTAGCTGCCATTCCTCCCATTGGTCCACCTAATGCAGTTCCTAATGTAGGTGCAACAGCTCCAACTATGTTTTTTAATAGTCCTTTCATTTCATACTCCTAATACCATATCTTGTAATTCTTTACTACGTCTACCAACTTGTTTATACCAACGACTATCTTCCATTTGTACAGCCATTTCTTTCCAGTCATGATTTCTACAAGCTTTTAACATGTTACGAAACTTAGAAAGCCTAGAGCCTCCTAAGTTAAAACACATATTAACCAATACTCTTTGTATTACTTCTGGAAGTTTATCCCAATCTTCGTGGTTTCCAAAGACATGTATAGCTTCCATGTAGTGTTTGTCAAAGTCATCTTCATAGTACATATCTACAACTTCTTGTGATACAGATGTACCTACTGCCCAGTCATATTCAGGGTCTTCGGGTTTGCAAAGGTGTCCAACTCCTAGAGTTTTATATCCTAAACTATCTTCATAGATGTTTAGTACTTCGCCTTCGTGTCTTTTAATTTCTTGTTTGCATAGTATCGTATTCATTTGCATAGTCCTCAATTGTTTTTTCAATTAATAAATTTTTTGCCTCTTCATAATCTCCAGTTTTTTCAATAGCATTAAATCCTAATTTATTATTAAAAAAGTCTGTCCTAGAATCTATTGGTTTACTTAATGCTTGTATAAATTCTTTACCCTGTATTAAAGTTTTCATTTTTAAATCAGTACCAAATTTAGCACCAAATAATCTGTGATTTAATTCATTATAAGCAGGAGTAGATTTTTTAACATATTTACCTGTTTCATCTAATAAAACTCTTTGGTCTTCTTTTATTAAACCTTTATCTATTTGTTCATTTAAAAGTAAAGCAGCTTCTAATTCATGTTGTCTTTGAGTTTTAGTATCAATTCCTAATTGATTACCCACCCAATTTATAAACCTACCACCTTTACTAAATCCTAATCGTTGCATATCATTTATATATCCACCTTCATTAGCAAAAAGTCTATCTTCTTCATCTCTTAATATAACTCCAGCTATTTCGTTATAGGTAGCGTCTACACCTCTCATTTTAACTTCATCAGGTTCGGGGTGAACATTAGCTACATCATATACTAAACCACCTTTAGAAAATTCAATTTTTTTATCGGAGTCTTTATCTTTAGTTCCTCTTGCTTTTCTACGTAATTCTTTTTTAGTACCTTCACCAAATATTATATCATATGCACTGTAAAAAGGTAAATTAGTAACACCTACTTCAGGTAATCCTTTCCTATATAAAACAGCATCTATAACATCTTGGGGCAACGGACCTGCAAAAGTTTTTAAAGTTGAAGTAGTTCCTCCTACATTTCGTTCAGATTCATTTTGATATCTTGCTGCATAATCAAAAGGACCATATCCTCCCCAACGTCTAACAGCTTCTTTCATTAAATCTCCTTCATCTTTTAAAAGACCAGTTTCTCTGTCTGTTAAATTATTACCACTACTTCTAATAGTATTACCAACATGAGCAACAGCAGTCATTAACAAAACTGTAGGTAAAACTTTTGGTATTGTCTGGGCTGGGCTATTAATCATCTCATTTGAAAATCTTTTAAGAATAGTATTATTAAATACTGTTGGATATCCAGCAAACTGTACTAACATTTGAGCTGCAGGAGTTGAAAACCACAAAGGTCTATTAGCTTCCGCAGTACTTGGGTTAAGTATTATTTCTTTTGTAAATCTATTAGCACCTGAAGTATACCTTTCTTTGTAAAATAAATCATTACCAAAACCTTTTTGACCTTCTTCTAACAACTGACCATTTTTATTTAGTCCTTTAGAAAGAGAATCATTAAAAACTCCATTTGAGTCTAAAGAATTTTTATACCAATTAATAGCTTCTTGTTCATCAATACCTAAATCATTAAGTTGTTGGATATAGTATTTAGTACTAGACGTTTTTCCTTTTCCTGTAAGCATTATAGGTTTTAAACCTTTTTGATGATTATATAATGCTTCTGCTCTTTGTCTTATTAATCTTTTACCCGTTGTAAATGATGCAAGTTGAACAGCTTTTGTCCACTGTGTAAGTAAATTAACTTTAAAAAATCCTTGTTGTAATAATTTAGCTGCTTCATTATGTAAACCTTCACCCGCAAGACCTTCAAGTCTTTCTTGTACTGACTGTTCTAAAGCTAATCCAGTTTGATATAACTCTCCCCAAGCTTCATCGTCTATGTCTTTAATTCCTTTAACTCGTTGACGAAGTACTCCTCTTTGAAAACCTTTAACACTTCTGTCAACAATACTTTTACCTTCTTTTATAATAGATTCTACTATAATTGCAGGTACTTTAACATCTAAAGTTTTAGCTCTAGATAAAAGTAATAAAGGTTCTGTTATACTAGATAAGGTTGCTAACGGAAGATGAGCCATTTGTTGTGATAATTTTAAAACATCAGCAGCTCCTCTAGCAAAACCATTAGTTTTCCAAATAGAATTTTCATCAGTTTCAATACCTGTAACTCTTTTATGCATTTTAGTTAATCTATCTCTAACCGCATAAGCTTCTGATTCAGACATACCAGCTTTTTTTAATTCTTGTACAATAGGTTCTAATGTATTGTTTTCAAATTCAACAATATTTCTACCGAAGTAATTAGACCTTTCAATAGCCCTAGAAGCATTAGTAAAATATTCTTCTAAAACAGTTTGAGTATTATTTTCTAAAACATATGATATTTTATTATCATCTAAATTTGTAAATCTTCTTGCTTGTAAATAACCTGAAGAATCTCCAACAACTTTATTTTTTGTCATCATTTTAATTTCAAAAGGAGTCCATCTTTGCTGTAACATATCTTCAACAATTCTATTAGCTTTTATTTCTTTAGCTAATTGCATAATTTCAGATTCAGTTCCTTCTCCTTGCAATCTTTTTCTTGCAGTTTCTATAAAGTTTTCTCCAAAAACATCTTCATCTATACCTACTGCGTCTTCCTTTATACCTCTAACTTTTTCACCGTCTGTTGTTTTTATTTCTATTTCTTCAATCTCGTTAAGAGGATTAGCGTGTCCAGCATCTATTAAATCTTTTTCAAATCTTTCTTGATTTTGTTTTAAAGCTTTATAGTTAAATAGTCTTGGTAAAAACCCACCACGATTAGTAGTTCCGGGCTTTAATAATCCTGCTTCTTGTAAATCTGTAAAGGTTTCATCTAATTGTGTTCTAATACCGTTAGCACCATCAAAGTTTTTACCACCATATGCAACTGCAATATCTTCATTAATTTTTATACCTTTATAGTTTTTACCAATTAAATCTTTAATCCATAACTTACCCTCTTGGTCTGCTTGTTTTTTAGTAGCTACAATTAACCTATCTCTTAATAAAAAATTTAATTGTTCAGTTTGCTCACCCACTAACCTAGCTCTAAAACCTACTCTGTCTAAAACATTTAAAGCTTTAGAAAGTGTATACATATATTTACCCGTTCTTTCACCTACAGCTAAACCGTAAGATTTAAATTTAACACCAGCCTTACCTAAACTTGTTTCAGTAACATCCCAATCATATCTAAACTTACTAAGTAACTCTTGGAGCTTTGGAGATTTTTTAGCATATTCTAAAAATTGTGTAGTGGGTTTCCCAAATGAATTTGCTAAAAACCAATTTAACTTATTATTAGTTTTAAATTTAAGTTCTTCTTTATTTATTTTAGTTCCCTTTAATTTATTAGGACCAAAATCAAATTCAGTTTGTTCTTGTATGGGTTCTAATAAAGCTTCATCTGCTTCATATTGTTCTTGTATTTCTTTTCTTGTACTGTTTTTTGTAGCATTAATAATTTCATTTTCATTACTAAATTTAAATTCTAATTGTTGAAAAGGCTCAGGCATTTCAGGTCCTACAAACTCATCTATAGAACTTTCTACTTCTTCTCCACCCTTTTTAATTCTACCATAACGAGTAGCTCCTCCTATAATACCAGCAAATCCAGCACCTAAGATAGTAGAAGTTTTTAAATTTGTTAAATCTATTTCGTCTTGAAGACCTAAATCAATATCAATATCTTGTAAAAAATAATTATGTAGTCCACCCCAAGCAGCTCCTTCTGCTGCACCGAATAAAGCACCGTCTACCATTGCAGTTTTCTTAGCAAGTTCAGCTTTACTCATTTGTTTAACTTTAGTTTTTATAGCTTTACTTAACAAAGCTTTACCACCTAATGTTGCTCCTCCAGTAGGTAAAGCAAATAAAGCAGGAACAATGTTTAAAGGGTCTCCTAATATGTCTATAGAAATATCTTTTAACATACCAAATCTTTCTTTAAAACCTTTTAATTCTGCATTGTTGAATTGGTCTTGAAGATAAACATAATCTTCTTTTTGTTCGTTAGTCCATTTACCTACTTCAAAAGAACGAGATATAGCTGAGCTTAAACTATATTCAGCATCTCTTAAAAACTCAAAGATATTTTCATTACGACCTACACCTTCTAAAAAACGTGAAGACCTTTTAGAAAACTCAGGGTCATTTCTTAATTCAGTTAAACTTTTTTTAGGTTGAGTATCTTCTTCCTCAATAAGAGGAGACACAGGTTTTTGTACTAGTGGATTATATTCTTCGTAGCTTTCAAGATTTTGAACAGGAGTAGTATTAATTTCTCCTATTTCAGGAGTGCGTTTATTGTGCTCTTCTTGTTTTTTTTCAAGCTCTAGAATATCTAAATATTCTTGTAAGATATCTGACATTTAAATTCCTTTTATAATCTAGAAAATACTTCTTGAGTTTCCATTTTTTCAATTACTTTTGAACTGGCTAATTTATTTAAATATTCTTCTTGTGTAATTCCCAAAGGGTTTGGAATTTGAGTAAATAATTTATTTAATTCTATTTCTCTAGCAATTTCGCTAGATATGTTTTCTTTCATAATATGCTCAATCATATTATCATAATTTTCAATTTTTAATTTTTTTGGAAATTCTTTATATTCTTTACTTACTGTATATCCTTTATTAGATATAGTAGGTTGTTGGATTCCTTCTCCAACAGCCAAAGGAACATTACCATTATATCTATTATAAACCCCAGTTAAATTTCCAGTAACATTATATCCTCTAGTTTTTCCGGGTATTAAAGTTCCAAAAATTCCTTCTTTTTTAACTATAGCACCTTCTGTAATTACAATACTCGCAGCTAGTTGTGTTCTAAATCCTTCTTCATTTGATAAAGATTTAAATTCTGCGTAAGTTAATTCTCCTGTCTTTGCTCCTTCTAATCCTAAATAAACATTACGTGCAAAACCTTTATCATTTTTTAATTTTAATGCTACAGCACCTATATCCGATACTAATAAAGAATCATCTTTTACATCATTTAAAAAATCTTTTAAAACTTTAGGGGCTATCATATCAGTAGGCATTTGTTCTGTAGGATAATTTCCAGTTTTTATATTATTAGCCATTGGTTTAACATATCTATCCATAATATTATTTAGATATACTTTTTGAGAAGGGCTTCTTATTAAATCAGTATAAATAGTATCCGATACATTTTTAGTTAGCATGTGTCTATCTACTACAGTATTAGTAATACCGTTTAAATTCAAAGCTCCCATAACCTTAGACATTTCAGGACCTATCAATACATTTTCATCTATTGTTTTAAAGGGGTCAAAGCCTCCTGTTGATGCTTCTTTTTTACCAATTCTATTAAATACTTCTTTTAAACCACCTAAAATATTTCCTTTTTTCTTATATTCATTTACAATATTATTATAGTTTCTTTTTTCAGCAACGCTTAAATCATGAGAACTTAAACCTATACCTCTTTTAAATAACTCAACCCTGTCCATTTCAATACCACCCATTTTCGGGTCTAGTAAAGTTCTTAAACTATTTTCAAAAGTTTGATATTTATTATCTGTTAAATATTCTTTTGCATAATCTGATGCCATAGCTTGTAATTGATTATCATAAGTTGTAGTATTTTTATATTCCTCAAATGATAATCCACCTAAATCAAGACTTCTAGATTTAATTTTATTATCAATAACAGGACTTAACCTTTGTTTAAATAAATTAAAATTATTTTCATCAGCTACAAACGACTTAACTCTTTCTTCATTACTAGCATCTTTCATATAATTCGCAGGTATTGCATCTACAATATAAGACAAATCATTTATTTCTTTTGCTTGATATTGATTATTACTTAACTCAAAAGTTTGTGCAGTGTCTAATTCTTTAAGTCTTTTATTAACAGCACCTTTAAATATACTTTGACCTGCTAATAAAACAGCTAAAGCTTTTTGGGTTTTATCATTTTTTTTACTGGCTTTTGCAGCAGCACGTTCTTTTTCTTCTTTTTTAGCTAGTAAAGAAGCTCCAAAACTTTCAAGACTTTGTCCTTGTCCAATACCATTAGCCATATATTACTCCTGTTTTCCTAATAAACTAGATTGTTGTTTTCTTTTTTGTAAAATACTTTCTTTAACTTTACTCATATCTAAGTCTTCTAATTCAACTTTAATATTTTTTCCTACTGATGCTGGATTAACTTTATTAATTCTAGCATCTTTAAATTTACCAGTTGGAGTTACTATGTTTTTTATTTGTTGAGAAGTATTTATATCTTCAGAGTCAGTTTCTTCATCTTCTATTGCTTCTGTTTCATCATCTCTATTTAAAACAGGCTTAATTCCTGCTTTTTCTGCTATAGCTAAAAGCATATAAGTCGTAGGCTCTAGTTGAGACACCATCATATCTGGATTCATTTTACCTTTTTGAAAAGCTGTCATTAATAACATTTGTGAAATATCCATAACAGGTATTCCATCAGACATTAAAGTTGTAACAGTTTCTAAGTTATCGTCTTTTAATAAATCTAAAAATATTTTTTGAGTTGTTTCTTTTTGTGAAGTTAACTCAGGTGCTTGTTCCCATGGGTATTTTTGGTCAGGGCTATTAGTTAAAGATTGTCCGGGTATAGGACCATCAAACAAGTGAGCTTGAGCATCTGGATGTATTGAGTTATTTTTTATCATAATAATATCCTTTTAATCTGTTAAACCTAAATAATTTTCAAAACTAAAACCATAAGTATTAGACTGAGTAGCCACTTTAAATGCATCTTCTTCAGGCATATCTATTTGATAACATTGTTTTACAAAATCACTAGCAGAACGATTATCTACATTAGTATTTATAAATGACATCATTTGCATAGGGTCAGTATATCTAGGAGTCATTACATCTAAAGCATATGAAGATGCTTTTGAAGAATTATATAATGCTAAATCTTCTTCAGCTTGAGCTGCCATATCTTCTCCAGCTTGTAAAGTTTGACCGTAAGTAGAAACACTACCTATTTTTTTAAATGTGTCTGCCTCTTGACTAGTTTTAATAGACTCAACAAGTCCTTTATCCCCAGCTTTTATATTATCTAAAAATCTTTTTTTATTAGTAGCTTCATCAACTACAGTTTCTTTTATAGCTTCTATAGTAGTTTCTTTTGCGGCTTCTTTAACAACTTCTGTAGCAGGAGTAGAAGGAATTAGTTTAGAACCTTCAACAAATCCACCAGTTGTTTTACTTACCCAATTTCTAAAATTACTACCTGCAGTTCCTGTACCACCCATTGTTTTAGTTACTGCATTAATTCCTGTTTCTAAAGCACCTGTAACGGTATTAGCAACTTTACCGATTACACCTTTTAATGGTTCTGTTATTCCTTTAATTATAGGAGATAAAAAATTCGATACTGGACCAAGAGCATTACTTATCCAACCAGAAACAGCACCTCCTAATCCCGGAAATAAAACTGATAAACCTATAGTTCCTAAAGGTCCTAATTTACCAAAAGCTTTAGCTAACTTACCTAAACCTTTTTTAAGTTTACGTCCAATTTTTCTAACACCTTTAGCAATTTTTTTACCTACTTTTCTTAAAAATCCCATATTAATCTAACCATCCTTGTACTAATTTTGTAACTGCAGATAAGTTTGTACTCCAACTTGTATCTGAAGCAGTTCCTGATTCATTACCCAACGCAGCAATCATAAGAGAAGCTTTTCTTTGTTGGTCATTATCCCATCTTTTAAATATAAAGTCAGCTTCATCTCTTACTTCTTGCCATAAAAAGTTTTGAGCTGAAGAAGTTAAACCAAAAGCATTCTGTGCATTTTGTTGGTTTACTGCATTAAGAGCTGCTGTATCTGCTGTATTAGCCTGTCTTCTCCAAGCAACATTTGATTGTGCTATAGCTGTTTCGTTTCTTGTATTAAATTCTTCTCTAGCAAAATCTTGAGCAGAATTAAATTTATCAATATCCGTAGCTAACTGTGCGTCTAGTTTATTAGCTTCTAATTCTCTACCAGCTCTTCTAGCTTCTGCAGCATTTTTAGCAGTAGCATTAAACTGTGCCATTGAATTATTTTGTGTAGCATTGAATTGTTCTGTTTGTTGTTTAAGTCCTGTCATAAATTGATTGACTTGATTTTCACTTGTAGCATTAAATTGTAAAGCAGCATTTTCAGCAGACTGATTACTTAATAATCTTTGTTGTATTTGTTGAGCTTTTAATACACTTGTTTGTTGTTCATTATTTAAATTCTGTATATCCATAGCTAAGAAAGCTTTAGCATTTTCTATACCTAATCTAGTATTTTGGTCAGCTTCTGCTAAGTTTCTTTGAGCCATTAATACTGCATCTTGCATAACACCTTGTTGTTCCATGGTTGCATTTTGCAAACTAGCAGTTTGTAAGAACTTACTATTATTTATTTCTCTTTGTTGGTCAGCACTAAACTGAGCCATGTCCATATTAAATACATTTTGAGAATTAAATAAGGCTGTCTGTTGAGCCATTTCTGCATCTTTTAAGGCAGCAGTAGCTTCTATAGACTTTTGTTGTGATACGCTTGTTTGAATAGCCTGTGCGTTTGCTTGGGCTATTGGTAAAGCAGAAGTAATAATAGCATTAAGTAAAGAGTCTCTACCTACTGTAGAAGCTGACATACCTCTTTGTGCTAACATAGCTTCAACACTAGCAACAGCAGGTCTAGCCCATGGTGGTATTTCACCATCTTCAATACCTGTTAATAAACTATCAATTTGATTAGATACTAAAGCTTCTTCAGGCAGCCCTTCAACAATACCTCTTTGCTCTTCAGTAAAATCAGTTAATCTAACTTCTAAAGCTTCAGGGTCACTTCCAAGTTCTGCTATATCTTCTTCAGATAATCCTGCATTCCTTAATTGTTTTTTAGCTCTAGTAACTCTGGCTAACGTAGTACCTGCAACTTTAGCAGCTTGTGCTTTAGCTTCAGGACTTATAGTACCTACAACTCTATCTTGTAAAGCACCCGGAAGTATCTCAACTTCAGCAGCATCAATAGGTGCTACAGCTTGAACACCAGCAGCTTTAGCAAGTGTTTCTGAAACTTCAGGTGATACACTACCAGAAGCAGCCTCAACTACAGCATCTTCAGGAACTTTAGCAACTTCTTCAGCTCCTATTGTAGCAATATTAAAAGGCTCTGGGGCTGCTGCATTTGATACATCTTCTATAATAGAAACTTGTTCAGGTGAAACAGCAGCAACTTTAGCAGCTTGAGCTTGTTTAGTTGCTTCCATTTGTAACTCAGCAGCTTGTTCTGGGCTTATTTCTGTGTCTGCTCTGTTAATCTTTTTAGGGTCAGGTATAGTAGGTATAGTCTCGGGCATAATACCCTGTGCCATTTCTTGAACATCTCTACCTGTTGAAATTATTCTAGCACCTTTTTCTTCTTGTGCTAATTTTTCTTGTTCTGTAACTTCTGGAGTAGTACCATAAGCAGCAACCATTTCTTGTAATTTTTTATTTTCTTCTGCTAACTCATCTAATCTTTTTTGTTCAGGAGTTCTTTCTTCTTGAAGTTGTTCTGGAGTTCCTGTTATAGTTTCATCAGTAGGAGGAGTTACAGGAGGTTCGTTTTCTCCCGGACCACCTTGTCCACCGCCTATGCCACCTATAGATATTGGTGGTTCTTCTCTTTTACTTGGAGGTCTTAGTCCGTCTTCTGGAACTCCTTGAGGTCTAACAGTATCTTGCACGAACAGTTGTTCAGGTCTTTTAGGTTTTATTGGAGCTTGTTGAAATGTAGTAGGTGCTGCTCTATTTTCTACAGGTTTTGGAGGTTGATTATTTCTAGGTTCTTGATTTCCTACTTTCGTGTCAGGAACTTCTCCCGGCTCAAAGAAAGTTTTACCACTAGGGTCTCTAAGGTCTCTTACTTTTTTACCTTTTTGATAACTTACTCTACCACCTTTAGACATATCTAACCTATCAGCAGTAACATACTTACCTTTATACTTTTTTATTCTTTTCTTTTGTTGTTTATTTTTTTTCATTTAATTTAAATACCTATAAGTATATTCTACTTGACTTCAAAGAGTTTGTCAAGCTTTTCACTGATTTTTTCCATTCTATCCATGAGTCTACCCATGTCATCTTTTAATTCGTTTTTTGTTACGTAGTCTTTTGCAATCTCTTCACGTGTTTTATTCAAGAGAATGTCGAGGCGTTTAGCCTCTTCTGTGTTTAATCTTATGCTGTAAAGCACTGGAGCTAATACCAAAGTTATAAAGATATTCCAAAATAAATAAGGTGTTAGTTCCATGGTGCGTTTTATCC
>Ga0209535_1002479_pt1 | contig 12037 bp, 28 predicted proteins | sample LinPmetageLP28_FD_184041 | JGI IMG/M metagenome (GOLD analysis project Ga0209535, IMG submission 184041) | Marine viral communities from the Pacific Ocean - LP-28 (SPAdes) (version 2) | ecosystem: Environmental > Aquatic > Marine > Oceanic | place: Pacific Ocean | collected 2009-08-22
TACTTTTGGCACATGGTATCATTTAGTGGGGAAGTTCTTGCTGACAGCATCACATAGGATACGAACTAGTTCTTCTGCTTCTGATATATCTCCATTATAGTTGCTATAAAAGAAATCATCACAGATAGAGTCAATATCCTCCATCAATTGTTCCCGTGCTGATAACATCTCAAGTGTGTCGTTGTTAATCATTTTTGGGATGAATTCCTGATGACTTAACTACAATACACGATTTTGGACCCTGTGCCGAAACCTTGTGCCACTTTGCCGACTGGGAAGCAGCCGACCGGTTTGTGTTACTTAGTGGGGAAATTACGGCAGACAGCATCACATAGACGCCTCTCCAATTCATCACTCAATTCCTGAGAAATAATGCCACTAAGTTCACCATCAACAATTGCGATGATATCTTCCATCAATTGTTCCCGTGCTGATAACATCTCAAGTGTGTCGTTGTTAATCATTTTTGGAAGTGGATTTCTCAACTGAAACTACAATACACGATTTTCAACCCTAATGGGGATATAGTGGACACTTCACGAACTGGCACAAGATATAATATTAAACATAAAAAATGTGCTAGTTAAACACTAACACATTTAAATTATTCTTATTTGAGTGTGCCGATCCACGAACTGGCACACTAGTAGTTGACTGCAGTCTCTTTTATACTAATATCAATATTCTCATCACCTTCTAGTCCCAAGATATCAACCCAATTGATATTCTTTAGGTCTAGATCTTCATAACACTCAATGTCTAGTGTAACACTCACAATGCGTTTCTGTGCGTACATGTGTATCTCGTGTGATGTTTGCGTATTATATCATGCGTAATGTTTGTATGCAAGCTCGACGTAATCACATGTATCTCGTGCATACTCATCATCATCATATGCATCTAGTTGCATATCTAGTGATGTATTATGCATGTATGTCTCACACATCTCGTCGAGATCGTATACATTATGATCATTGCTTAATGATGTATAGTCGAGATTGTGATCGTAGTAATACATGGGTCTCGTCGAGATTTGTATGTTACTTGTATATTATACTGTTATCTCGTCTAGATGTCAAGTGCTTTCTAGTCGAGATCCATAAGCATTATTTATAAGTCTCGTCGAGAAAAATGTGTGGGTCTCAGGATTTTTATGTGGGGGTGGTTGACAAAATGCTCCGAGTGTGATAACCTGCGGGTAAAGGTCACAAGTCTCAGAGGGTTTATAAGAGGTTTAGAAGAACTTTATAAGAGGTTTATAAAATAATAATTCACAGGTTTTCCACACAAATAATAGGGTTTATCCACAGAAATACAATACTTTTCCACAACTATGTAAAAAACTCTATAATAGTTTTAAATCAACATATATACAGAACACACAAATATATTATAATTCAATAATGGCATACATCTACAGCATTACAAACAATCTGAATGGTAAGCAATATATTGGTAAAACAACTAAACTCAATCCATATGATAGATGGAAAGAACACATCAATAATGCCAGATTAAAAGAGAGTACATCGGCATACAATTCCATTCATTCAATGCCTATTATTAAAGCAATCAATAAGTATGGTAGTAACAACTTTAAGTTTAGAGTATTAGAAGAATGTACTGATGATAATGTAAATGAAAGAGAAAAACATTACATTGCAGAATATAATACCTGTGATGGTGCGGGATATAACTGTACCTATGGTGGAGAAGGTATATCTAAACCATCAAAGTATTGGTCTAAGCATCCTGCCAGTCGTGCCGTCAGTTGTTATACATTAGATGATGTTTATATCTGTGACTATGATACTGTTGGTGTCGCAGCATTAGAAACATTAGGATATAAACCTTCTGGAAATGAAAGACAATGTATTAGACAATGTTGTAAAGGTAATGTATTTCAATCACATAATTATAGATGGACTTGGAAAGGTGAGAAATTAAAAAAATGGAAAGATAAGCAAATTAGAATTAGAACTGGTGTCTATGGATATAATACTAATGGTGAATATAAGGAATGGAAGAGTCAGGCAGATTGTTCTGAGTTCATAGAAGGAGATAAAAAGAATAATAATGGTGTATTTCGTTCATTAAAAAGTCCCCATAAGAATAAACTACAATGTAAGGGTTGGTATCTATTCCATAAGAAAGGTAAGATCATTTCTTTTGATAAGATCACTTTTGCCACTAATAGGCACAGTACAGAACATTATAAGAAAGCATCTGCAATAAGTGCAGCCAAAAGAAGGAAACCGGTAAAAGGTATTAACATTCATACCGGTGAAACGATTACCTTCAATAGCATAAGTGAAGCATCATTTTATATTAAGAGTGAAGGTGATTATAGTGGTGTAGCAGGTATAACACGCAACATTAAGAATAGGATGAATGGTGAATACTGGAAATGGGCATTTGATCACAAGTGGAATTACATTTAATCATAGATACTCTTCAATACACTCTTATTAGATTACCATTTACCTATTGGACACTGACTCACACCAAACCTCACCTTATATGCCAGATGACAACCACACTGTCTACACCTATTCTGTCTTACACTATAATACTCACACTTCTTACATACATCTAACCTTTCCTTCTGTTCTTCTTTCGATAGAACCAACTTAGTTTCATTACTAGGTGATAGATCAATTACATTCTTTACCATTTCAAATGTAAACTTTGCAAGATTCTTTCCTTGTTCATTAACAGAAGGAAAGTTTTCTTCTTCTTTCATGAGTCAAATCCTCCCAGATAATGCCACCCTGTTACTACATACTTATTTCCTTCTAATACCATTCCTCCACGATGTGTATGTGTATAACCTGCTGGCCATAATAACAACTTACCTTTCTCTGGTAATTCTCTTCTTCTATAATATAAGAACTCAGTTTCTCCTCCTTCAAAATCATCATTCAAATAAACCATCCATACAATCATTCTTGTACAATGTTCAAGATTTGTATTTTCATCGTGCCAGACATGATAACCTCCTCCTGGTGGTGTCTTCTGTACCTTTTGTACAATTGAATATGTTGGTATTTCTTTTAGTGTACCAAAGACTTGTGAATACTCTTCTAGGCATTCTTTCATTGGTTCATATAATCTTTTTATTGGATCATATTCTAATGAAGGACCCATAGAGTTTAAATCACATGCCCAATCAAATCTTCCGGCATTAGAATTTGCAAACTGAGTATCTTCACAATAGACATCATTAATTGATTGATAATAATCAAATGTCCTTATAATACTATCACAAAACTCATCATCATATATGTTTGAGTATGATCCTATGAATTGTGAATACTCACCCTTCAGTTTCGTATTGTCGTATGATGTGTTCATAATCGGGGTACTTCTCTATAATAATTGATTTAAGTTGTTCATAATCTGTATTCTTCCATTCCTCATCATTTGATATCCACTTATCCAATGGACAATCACCAAAAGGATCTTTGATCTTATGAGGTAGATAACACCCACATGATTTACATCCTTCTTCAGGTTCATCAAAGTATTCACATACCTGACATATGCTCCAACGTTCTTTTTGACAGTTCTTAGATGCACAAAATTCTTCATCTCTTTCTTTGAGAAAGAATTCATCCAAAAATTTAAAAACTAACTCACGAAACATTCTTCTATTATAACATAAATTTACTATTATATATTATACTCAATTATAGTCACTAATGTTTCCTCTTGGTCCCTTGACAGTATTATTTGTTTTATATTCATACTTGGCATTGTTTTGGAATAATGCCCATCCAGGCGGTCCACCACCCTTCTGTCCCCAATCTCCACCTTTTCCACCTTTATTGCCTTTATTGCCTGTTGATCTAGCTCCTGTAATAACACATGAAGTATTATTTCCTACATTTCCCGAATTACCAACATGTGGAGACTCATTCATTGTTTTATCCTCGTTGAAATATCCCCTTCCCTGTCCACCATTTCCTTTATTTCCACCAGTTCCTCTGGCAACATTGAAAAGACTATAGTTCTTACAATACCATGAATTACCATTGCCACAATGATATCCTGTGGCATTGGTTGAGTTCCATGCCTGTCCTCTTCTATATGTACCTCCACGACATCGACTTCTCACTCCATTTGGATTGACAGCATACCAGTTGTTACAATAGGCGGCCTGTGGTGTTGGATTATAATATGTGTTATAACACCCATAAGCACCTCCAGGATCTGTATTTCCTGCATTTCCATGGTTTCCTCCTCCACCACCTCCCCATATCTTTCCATATGACCTAACTTTCACCTGCGAATTTGAATACGTATTATTCACATACAGTGCATTTCCACCTGCACCTGCACCAGACTGACCTGATAACCCTAAAATTTCACCGTTTTTAGTGACATTTACATTCAAATTAAATAAATCACCATCAAATTTAAGAACTCCGGTGTTCCTACTAGTCCCATCACCGTAAGGTACGATTGAACCTCCTACATTGAATTCCTTTTTCACATTCCTTGACAAATTATTATTCCAAACAGATGTGTTGGAGTCTGAATAACTCAGATTTGTATTAGTACCACTCTGATTGGCCTCATATTTAGTGATCGTATCTCTTAATGATGCCACAGTCCAATTACTTGCTGTCGTAACAACACTTTCATTCTCTACAGCATCCGGTACTCTTCCATCAGTATTATTAATTGTTTTACTATCATCCCAATCAACTTTATTAGATACATTCCTGACATAAGTACTTGCCCTAATATTATTTGAAGTACCACCATATGCATTACGAATACCGGAAAATGAAATAGCACCAGATCCAAAATGTTCCGTTTTTGAAATATTGACTGTCATAACTACAAGAGTTTTTTTTATTTATTAGAGACGATCATAATTATACTTGATTGCAACCGTAAATCGATGTCGATCCCGAAATGATGTCGCACGATGCTGAATCATTCCATTAAACATTACTAGTCGATTCGGTATTGGTGCTATTCCAAGTATATTCCCATCAACATAAAATTGAGTTTCTCCACCATCCTGTAAATTCCACTGATCTCCCACATAATACAAAAATGTGATACCCTCTCCATCTAAATGAAAATATGGATTCTCACAAGGTGCAAAACAATTTATATACATTCGAAAAAAAGACATCTCCCTAACAAAAGGACATTTCTCCTTAATTACTTCCTTAAAAAGAACAAATACATCCTCTTTTGCTTGTATCTGACTGATCATTCCGGTCGGAGGTAATCCATAATCATCACTCTCACCATAAGAATATTGTGTGGTATGACAAAGATCTAAAACTTTCATAAAGTCATCCGGACTTAGAAAGTTGTCATCATACTTGATCCCGTCCTTCGTTTCCATAAGATAATAACCTCAAATTAAATGCAACTGTAATACGTGGATTGTTTGGTGTTGGTTCTGATTTCTGAACGTGATGAACCAAATAGGATGGAAAAATTAGTAAATCTCCTTCCCCTACTTGTGGTGACCATTTTTCATCATAATGATTCGAATCAATCTCAAATGAATGTGCTCTCAATGCTGAAATAGGATCATGAAATACGGTCGATTGATGAACTTTCTCATCAAACTTTAAATAATGTACACATGAATAATGTACAGGAGTAAGAAATGGAGAACTATTAATATGATGATGCTCTTCCTGATACTCACCGTTGATATAATAATTAAACCACATATCCTCTAATGAGAAATTAACTGGTTTATCAAATACTGATCTTATATATTTTGCATAAATTTCATGTATTTTACTTGATTCGAAGATCTTTTGATTCAATTCATCATCATCAAATGATGTGACTAAATTATCAGTCAACCAACCATCTGGAATTGGTAGATTTTCACTCTCATAACAATTTTGAATATTAGATAATATTTCTCTTTGAATTACAGAATTTTCTCTAATATTTGTATGGTATAAAGTAATCGGAAAAAGAATCTTTCTACAGTGATTTCTCATTTGTCTTTACTTATCATAGATACTCTCCCTACTCTTTACATAAGTAAGATCTTTCCATTGATGAGGAAAACATAATAATAAGGTATGTATATACTTATGTTTCTCCTGTCTGGTATACTCACAATTGGGTTTAGGTTTTACTCCGGTCTCAATCGTAATATAATTACTATCAACAAAGTATACCCACCCTTCATGTGTCAAACCATTCTTATTCCATATTACATAATCATTGACCTTTGGAACATAATTCATGAATACAATATTGCTTCTAATGGATTTAGGTTTTTTTTCATAGAACTATAAGGAGTTGTATCCTGAATCAATACTTCCTTACCTACCTTCTTTGAATTAATCGGTGCATAATACTTTCCCTTCTTTGATGAATAGAATCCCCATATTGATTTAGGTGGTGTATCTCTATAAGAAAACTCTGCATGATTGATTATCCATACTGCATCATACCTTGCACTAAATGATTCAATTGAATAAGAAAAACCTTCGGGTGGTAGATGTGGGAAATCAATCATTGAACTCTTACAACCTTTAATCGTTTTGGACTTGTGCCATCATTTAAATGTTCATCATACTGTCTCTTACATTCTTCTCTTGTTAATGGTTCCGTGATATCAACCCAACCCATTGTTTCTTCTTCTTGGAGTTTATATAATTGTTCCATAGAGATTAAGTGCAGAATGCTTCTATTATATCACTTTCATAATCATTTGCCAACTCCAACTTAGTCGCAGTAATAATCTTCTCCATAATCAAATGTCCATAATCCTCACGAAATGATTCCTCATCAGATAACAACTCAAAGGCTTCTGTATCATTCTCTGCAATCAATGTAATTAATCCTCCATATTCTGACTGTGGAAATGGCACCCAGTAATCAACAACATACATGTACTTCATAAAAACTCAGCAGTAAAGTAATCAACAGTCAGTTCCATCTTTGCCGCAGTGTTTTCAATAAACTGATCTAATACCTCAGGTGCATCTTCTTTGACCACATTATACCATGAATACCATAACTCTGGATTTGTTTGTGGTGTCACTGGTGTTTTTTTAGAAAGAGGGTTCAACATAAGATTCATAACTGAGTTCAACGTTTGATGTGTCTAATGTGGCATAATAATCATATAACCGATCATACAAGGTATCAATACTACCTGATGATCGATTGATCTGTATCTCATCTCCGTTCTCTACTAATTCAAGTGCCTTGAGTATAATATCTAATTCATGAACATTCAGTTCAATATTAGTTTCAGTCTTCTTCATTCAGTAACTCCTGTCGTAGATAATGCTATTGGTTGTGATTTGAAATACAGTCCGGCAATTTGCATCATATCAATTAACTTTGATTGTACTTCCTCTAATTGCTCTGCATCTACATCAGATTCCCAAAAGTCTACTATATTGAACTCATCAAAGTCAATTTTTCCATCAGTATGAATAGGTGCATAAAATAATTCACCTTCAGTACAAACAGTGTAGATACATCCATACTCTTCACAAGTAACAAATACACCAGAAAGATTGAGAGACATAATTAAAAAAGAGTGAGTTGTTCAAATTCAAGATGGTCACAGCACGTATCATCATCGTGCAAATCAATCATGTCAGTATCTACATGACTGAAGAGTTTATCAAACAAGTCATTCACGAACTCTTGATTCGATTGTTGAGTCATAATAGTTCATCATTTTGGAATCACGATGTGCTAAGAATAGCAGGTAGCAGGTGATAGTGACAAAGGCAAAGATGCCGCTTAGAAAAAACTGGGTGAATTTCATTGTTGAACTGCGGCAATTACGTGATAAAACAAGTAGACACCGAGTGATAGAAGAGGAAGAGGAATAATAACTCCTTGTAAGATAGGATTTTTAATCATATGGACACAAAACATAATCCATCCGACTAAAATACCAGTCGCGGCAACAATGAATGCCATGACACCAATTGCCGTAAGAAGAATACCGAAATCCATGATGATTTTAATAATTGGGATTGATTAGGATGAATCGATTAACTCATCCTAATCGATTCATTGATCAACCAACTGCCATGGGAGTATACTCTGAACGTGGCATTTTGTCAAGATTGAAGTCAGTTACCACCGCACCATTCGCAATACGTGTGTCCCACTCATTACGTGCCGTCAGTGCCGTCACAGTCGAATAAGACTTCAGACCATTAGCATTGAAAGTAACACGTTTTTGGAAACGTTTGACCACAGTGATCATACCTTTCTCTTCATCAGCCTCGGCAATGAATGCCTCAGGAAAGAAATCAACTGTGGTGACGTTATTGGTGATTTGCATGTGAGTGGTGTTCCCTTGATTACCTCTGTATTATAAGGCATCCTGGTGGGGTTTCAGGATACCTTGTGACACTTGTTCAACTGGCAAAGTCAAGCACATTTCTCTCCGATTCCAGTCTTTGTTGCAATTTGTCATAATACTCAGAATCACGTTCGCAACCGATATATTTGCGATCAGAACGTTTTGCCGCAATGGCAGTAGATCCAGAACCCATAAAGATGTCCAGCACAGTATCACCCTCAAGAGTATATGCTCTGATGATTCTCTCCATTATCTCTAGATTTTTTGTGGTAGGATGCCACCCACAATAATCTTTTGATGTGGTGTGGTTATTCTTCTCCCATATACATGTAGGAATTGTACCATCGGTAAATTTTGTCTTTGGATCGATATGATGTGATTTATACTCCGCAATCTCTTTTTTTGTCGCATCTGGATTCTGAGACTTGTACTCTCCCAGTAACTTTTTCTCCAAATTCATATTTTTATTCACCTTGCGGGGAATACGAATCTCTTTATCATTGAACAGAAAATCTTCACCCTTAGACCAACACCAGGCATACTCATGTTTACGGGCAAAGTTAGTCTTACTACGTCCACCCCAGTTATAACCCCATATAATTTCGTTCTGTGGTGTAAGCACAGCATGATTGTCTGTAGTCTGTAATTTGTATCGAAGGAATGTTTCAGTCTTCAGTGTACCCCACACAATGAACATACGATTAGGTTTAAGTACACGGACACACTCTGATGTCCATTGTTCACACCATGCCAAATACTCATCTTCAGTTTTCCACTGAGAATCCCATCCTTTACCACCATCAAAACCAATGGAATATGGTGGATCAGTAACAACAAGGTCTACACTATTATCATCAAGGGTCTTGAGATAATCTAAACAATCTTTATTTTCAATCATACTGCTTGCATCCAGGAGAAATCAGAGGGGAAACCATCAAGACAAAATGTACCAGAATTCACACGTTTGCCACCGTGTTGATTGTGGATCCAGTAACCATTATGATCCTGAACCTCAACGATAGCAGTGACAGTTTGCTTGTTTGCTTCATAAAATTCTACACGATCAGGGAACACACAGACAAATACCATGTCATCATAATCTTGATCAGGACGAATCTGCTGCCAACGGAAGTGTGTGCCAGTACCCCACAAGAAAGAACCTTTAATCTCTTTCTTGACACCATTGACCTTACGATCATGGTCAGAGTTGTTGGGTTTGGTAACAATGTTACCCTTACTCTCCATATACTCTTGATAAAGCATCTCAAAGAACTTACCCTTCTTCTTAGAAGACAGAGACTTGAATTGTTTGAAAGCAGAGTCAGTATAGGGATCGACTGCCTGCTCCATCAGAATGCTATTATGAGTGCTGGACTTGAGATAGTTTTGATCGGTAAGCATGGTGCCTTGCTTTGATACAGTTATTATACAGTGGTTTCAACCGTTGGTCAAGCGATTTGACCAACCATAAGACGGTTCTTCAGGTGGCACACTTTATTCCTCATTTAACCACTGATCATATAGCCTTACTTCTTCCTCCCGTGCCTCAATTTCATGTGGTTGATCCCAATAATCATAATTCTCCACCGGTTCTTGACAATATCTCATTTTTCCATAATGAAACCGCAGAGAACCACCTACCCACTGTGCCAGATGGGTCAGTTCATGAAAAAGAGTTTTTATATACAACTCCTCAGACATACGGGATTGAAGTTCAATCAGGAAGTGTCGTGGCCGATAATGATCACCAACCACATCACAATACCCAACAACACCATCACGTTTGAGACCTTTGTGTTCAATCTCTACTGTGATATTATATCTTGGAAAGTATTCACTCAAAAACCAATGGGTAATATCCTCACACCGTTTTTGAGAATAACCGTGTCCACTATGAAAGATGTAAGACATGTTCCCCAATGTAAAACCCAGATAAAAGATGATAAGAATAAAAGTTTTTCTTTAGCAGTCATGCTGGTGTTACACTCCATTCATCTGTTGGAACCATTGTGTTGATAATGTGCTCAACATTTTTGATTCCATAGACTACAACTTGCTGGGTTGAAGTGTAACCATTTTTCTTCTCACGTTTCCATGAGACAATCCATCGATCAGATGATGCTTTCATTGTTCAGTCTCAGAATCTTTTTCTTTACAAGTACAGACTTCAATCAGTGGTTCTAATTTGTTCAGTAGATTCTGATTTAATTCAGGATAATCACCATCTCCTCTACCCATAAGGTAAACAAGATGCTTTATCTCATTCTTTGTTAGATTTACAATCATCCGTCGCACCATCCCATAACTTCACAACCTTCATCACTTAACATTTCTTCCTTAATACCATTTGCCTTACATACTTCCCAATCATCATAGGTGCAATCACGGAGATACTTACCATCCTTATCATGCACTGAGGCATACTGTTGAATATAAAGATCCCACTTCAATCCCCTCTCTCTGTATTCATCATAGTAATCATCATCTTTATAAAGATTCTCCCAGTCAATTGGTTCTACATCCATTCCCCTCACTAATCCATACTTATCCACACATGCATCAGTCAACCACAAATAACCACTGTGATTTTGGTCCCAGTTGTAATACTCACCATCAACCTCATCTAACATATCAAGGTCAGATTGTTCGGTGAGATCATATTCGTGTGTCATCAATCATTCTCCTCTTCATCTTCTACATCAAATATGCCCACTTTATTCACAGCATCATATAACAGTTCGTGTGCCTCCCACAGCTCATTAATTCTTTCTTGTGCAACCCATTCAGGTTTATCACTCAGTTCCTCCCTGATATTTTCCTCCTCTTTTTCAAGAAGGTCACCAATTTTGTCCAGTGCTTGTTGTGTAATAGTCATGACAGATTTTGATGTTTGGTAAAAGATTTAGGAATAATCAAGCACCTTGGTAGTATGCGTTGCGGTAGAGATATCCACCCGCCCAATCACAGTTCTCCAACACAAACTCACGTTCTTGGATGATTAGCAGATTGAAACGAACACCTTTTGCTGGTGCTTTGATTGATGCTGCCTTGTATACTTCACCTGTTTTCTTATCAATGAAGCAGTGAACCGATTCAGTCTGACCATCTACACACTGCATCACTTTGTGATACTTACGACCAGAGATTAGTGCATAAGAATAGTTGCGACCATTTGGATGTGAACGTTGATAGTTCTGTTGTAATGCATCACATAGCATCATACCATACTTGGTGACATTCAACTGAATGGTGTTCTGAGCATCTTTCTGAGCAACGTAGTCGGTGAAGGTGGCAGTCATTGGTGGTTTCCCTTGTATGAATGTATTATAGAGCATCCTGAGAGGGTTTCAGGATGCATTGGGACACTTATGCAAGTGGTCCAGCAGGGATTTCCACAGGTTCTGGTGCTACCATATCATCGAAATAGTTCATATCATAAGCAAACCAGTTACCATTACGGAAGATATAGGAGTATTCTTCACCATCAGAGAAGAACTCTTCCATATCTTTATCAAGACGTGGTGCATTATCTTCAAGAGATTCACCACGCATAGTATAATACAGAGCACCAGACTCAGGCAGAGTTTCATTACCCCAACCGGCATTAGTCCAAGTACAGGACATATTACCACCATCAATCAGTTCTTTTACTTTCTCAACGGTATCATAGTTGTCACGCAGAACTTTACCATTGAACGCAGGATA
>Ga0209535_1002482_pt1 | contig 12026 bp, 15 predicted proteins | sample LinPmetageLP28_FD_184041 | JGI IMG/M metagenome (GOLD analysis project Ga0209535, IMG submission 184041) | Marine viral communities from the Pacific Ocean - LP-28 (SPAdes) (version 2) | ecosystem: Environmental > Aquatic > Marine > Oceanic | place: Pacific Ocean | collected 2009-08-22
ATAATTAACTTTTCTAATTGTCCAAATTGTGACCAATCAAACCCAATATGAAAAACACTACCTGATACTTCTGAAGCTGAAACAAAGCGTTTAATAAAATCTTCAGTGCTTTTTTTAGACTTAGGAGTTATATATTGTAGGGAGCGAATCTCAGGCTTGACAGCAATGTTAGAATTATACAAAGGCACAACAAGACTATCTTTTATGCCTTTTAATCCATAACTTTTAATTTTTTTGTAGGTAAGATACTTATGTTCACTAATTTCTTCAGCGTTGCGAAACCTGTTATAGCAATTTTCAGCTATTTGATTTTGGCTTTTAATCTTTTCATCGTTAGCCCGTTCTTGAGCTTCTTGGATTTGTGCCTTTAATTGGTTTTGTTCTGTACTAGATAGTTTATTAACATCAGTATTAACCCATTTATAAGTAATATTTTCTCGCCAATTAGAATAAGTACATGATTGATATGTACCTGTTTGAAAAAAAGAATACCAACCTGATTTTTCTGTACCTTTATCTGGCCTAGCCAGTCCCGTCCCTTTAACAGCAACTCTTATTACATCACCACTCATATCAATTACAGAAACCAACAAACCGTTATCGTTCATTTCTCTAATTAAATCTGAAATATCTTTACTGCTACTGGTAAATCCTAAAACTGGATCTATTACTAAACCATCTTCGCCATAATATTTATTAAGTTCCATCTCTGGTTATTTTCCCTACGTTTCCTGTCTGCGCTTGTTCGTTAGCCCAGTCTAAATAATTTTTAATTGCTTCGCCAAATAATTTTTGCCGATCTTCTCCTGTCCATTCGTGAATCACATAAGATTCATTTTTCTTTGCTAAAGCTAAATACTTTTCTTTACTTTTTATTGTCGCATCAGCTATGCCTTCTTCATTTAAGTAAGCCATATTATTTAATCGTTCTCCTGATTTTATTTTTGCTAAATGCTCCATTGAGCAAGCACCGAAATACTTATCGTCCTCTCTGTATAAAAAACCTGAAACTGGATTTTTACAATAAGCACATAGAGAGGGACGATTAGTGGTAATTAACTCAAAAAGGTATCTCGTCATCCAAAGTTTCTGCTTTTGGTTTCTCAGCCTTAACTACTGGTGTTGCAGTAGCTTGTTCTGCCTTGCTAAACCCCTTACCAAAGTTACTATCGATCTCAGCATAGCCCTTGTCATTAATTTTAACCATGCCATTAAATTTAATACCTCTTAGTTCTTCAGTATTTTTTAAAGCAGTTAAACCACAAGCAGAAGCTAGTGCAGACAATTCAGTCTTACCTATTTCTACCGACTTACTAGAGTTAGCATTTGCCAATGTAAACAAACCAGATACAACTCGACCTTCATGTTTTGGGCCTTGCAATTGGAATGCAATTCGCAAGCCAACCCAACCAGAGTCATTTTCCATTTGTGTTTCATCAACGTATTGCATGGTATATTTACCAGGCTCAATTGAATCATCAGTTTCAGTTACTTCTAACCCACCATATTGTTCTAAATCCATAATTTTTCTCCGTATAGATTTATTAAAATTAAGATTCGTTTTCTATATAAGATTGCGAATCCAACCAATCTTTCCCCTCTTCAACCATTTCATCAATTTCTTCAATTAAATGTATTGTGCCTTGAGGGGTAAGTTCTTCGTCTTGATCTACTTTTTTAGCGTGTTTTAAAATAACCTGCACTAACATAAGCAATTCAATTACTTCTTCTGTTTCTTTTGTTAAAGGAACAAAACTCATTTCAGCATTTCCGCTCTGATTTGATTCCAGTCCAATGGCAATTCATCTGGTAAAGCATATCTATTTTTTGCTTGACAAAAAATTTGCTCATTACACCAAACAATTCTTTCATCTTTAGATTGTTTGACTTTAGTTTCCACTTTTCCATTGGATTGTATCTTGACTGTACCTTTTTTCTTTTGAGCAAAAAATAAACAATCAAGCCATTGAATAATTTCTGGTCTGGCTTTTTTATGCACATCTAAAACATATCTGCGATAAGGTACTTCTACAGAAGGATCATCTACAGTTTCAGTATCAGAGTGACCAATTAAACAAATTGTGTAATTTTTTTCTCTTAACTCATCTAATTTTTTTAGATATGCAATCCAAAGATTAACTGCTTTTGCATAACCTTGATGCCAGTTTGCTTCCAAACTATCTAATTTATATTTTTGCAATGTTGCTTCCCAGATTAATAATTCCAAACCTGAAAGAGAATCTAAAACATAACTTTTATATTCATTAGGTTCATCTAAAAGTGATTGCAAATTTTCCATTACCTCATCATAAGATTTAGCTTTTTCAAAGTGATGTGGGTCATTGCCTTCAGCATCTTTTACTTTAACCAATCCTTCTTCTGTAGGTTGCGTTATGCTATTAGGCATCTTGACCATTGCATAAGTCTTTCCAACTCCCATCTCTCCAAAAATGCCAATCCTTGGAGCTTTCTGTTTAGTTTTAGTTCTGATGTTATTCAGCAGACTCATCTTTAACCTCTTTGGTTTCTGTGGTAATAATAGTAGCTTCTTCACTACCGCCATTTAGGGCTTGACTAAGATCAGCAATTAATTTTTGTTTGTGATCTTGTGCCATAGCCAATCTATCATTTAAGTTTCTGATTTGTGTTTCAGCAAATTTAGTCATGTTTAATAACTTCATTGAATCTTCATTAAAATCAGCTTCAAAATAATCCTTATCATCTAAAGTCAATAAGGGTTCTTGTTTTACTTCATCAGACATTTTTATACTCCTGTGTTGTGTTGTTGAAATGTTGTGCAGATTGCCTTGCCAGGACAAAACCTACACGCTTCTTTGTCATAGACAAAAACTGGGTTTTCTGAATCTGCTAAATCTAAAGCAGGTTTTAAAACATCATAAGCATAATTACTTAGTTGTTCTGCGGTTGTGGTATATGATCTTATTGGATTTTTTGCTCTTGGTTGCACAATAGTCATTATGACTTCTGTGTTTGGATCTTCTTTATTATGTTTAATCAATGCTCCTAAAGCATAAATACTCATCTGAGAATTTCTTTCTGGACTAACGGGCCATGTACCTGTTTTTAAATCAATAATTTCAATTAAATCATCACACACTAAAATTATATCTGCTGTCCCCCATAAATCAGGATTAATCTCTTTAATGTCTACTCTTTGTTCTATAAACTTTTTAGCATTTAATTCTTTTTCTCTACCAAAAACATAATCTGTATATATTTTTGACCAATCACAATGTTTTTGCTCTATAACTATTGCATCACCTTCTACTTGCATTTCCTGTCCTAACCAATGATCTTCTGTTGATAAATTGTTTATTTGTTCTTTTAAAATAGTTTCTGATATTTCGTGTATAGCTGTACCCAATGAAGCTGCATAGTTGCCTTTTTGATAAGGTAAATTTTCTGTAAAGCTTACCCAAGCAGAACATATTAATGTTCTAAAAACTGAGGAGGGTGCGTGCCTTGCGTGTTTAGATGGCATTGTTGGAAATTTTAGATTGGTTTTCGTAAGCAATTATAGTTTCTATATCATAAAGCACCTTACCATCAACTTTTAAGTAATCAGGCCCTTGCTTCTTACCTCTTTGATTTTCTAATGTTCTTTTTGATTTGCGCCAGCGATCAGCTAATTCTTTAGTTGTTAAAAACTGTTTATCTAAATTTTCCATAAATTCTCCTTTATGTATCTGTTTAAGCTTCTTTGTACTATACTATACCTGTAAGTATTTTTAATCAACCCATAGGACGAAAATATGAGTGAAGGAAAACTACTAAGTGACTTCGATGACCAAATCAAAGAAGTCCAATGTAATAGAAAGCCTGTATATATAAATAGGTTTTTGGCTAAGTGCTTGAAAGATTTTGCGAAAGCAAATGACAAAGATCCAATTGCTATAGCTGAATACTTAATTACTTTAGGCATCAACTCTGTAGAAAATAACATAAAAGAACCTATTAATTTCGATATAAAGAATCTTTAGTTAGCAGAGTTTCTAAATGCTCTCCCACCTGGTTAGCTGCTGCGATAGCTTTGTCTTGATGAACATGTGCATAACGCTGTGTCGTAGCCTGATCTTGATGTCCAAGCAAATTACCCACCTGACTTAAATTAAGCGTTTGTAAGCCAAAACTTGCATAAGAATGTCTTAGGTCATGCAAAGTTAAGTTTTCAAGCTTTAACACGTCTTTAACGCGCTCCCAGACCCTTCTTGGATTGTTTATGTTAAACAGGTATTCAGAAGTTTTATCTAGGCTGTTTATGATGTTTAAAGCACGAGTCGTTAAATGGATAATTCTATCTTCACCTGACTTGTCTGTTTTGTGTTCTTTTAGAATTAACATATTGTCATGCAAGTCTGTCCACTTGGCTTTACTTAGCTCTCCCTTTCTACACCCTGTTATCAGCAAAATCCAGATAAAATTACAGCTTTCAGTACGTAATGGATTAACTGCTAATTGATCTAATAAATCAGTAACTTTAATTAATTCTTCGTTGGTTAAATATCTTTTTCTTTTGTTATCTCTATTCTTAGGTATGTGTGTAGCAGGATTGTTTTCTATAAAAGATAAAGTGATAGCCAAATTAAACATTGCTTTTAAGACACCCAGACATTTGTTAGCGGTAGCTTTGGATCTATCACTAATATTAAAGTGTGTTTCTGCTATCTCACCTCTAACTATTTCAGTAATTAATTTGTTACCTAAAGGCCCTTGTAAATTAAATTCATAGAGCTTAGTTATTTGTTTAATAGTTTTGGCATTGCGCCTGGTTAAATCTTTTGTATAAAGATTAAACAAATCATTTACTGTTTTAGCCATACATTCTCCTGTAGGTTTTTTGTGTGCTAATGAGTATATAATTATTTTTTATGTTTTTGCAAATCTTTTATCGCTTCTTTAAAACTTTTGTGTGAATCAATCGCTTGAATTTCTTCATCGGTAAAAGTTATCTTGGTAAATTTTCTAGTTGCTGGTAAAAAAATTATGGTTTGATGTGGCGCACAATATAAAGCGTAAAGATCAATTGAACCCTCTTTATACTTTCTATCTTTTACTGTTTTACCTCTACGCAAATCAAACTGCCAACCTTTATCGTACTTACGACCAGTGTGTTTAGAAATGTTAGCGCGTTCTTTAGTTTTAGTTTTGACTTGGCATTTGTAAATAACATTATCTATTTCAAAAACAATGTCAGAAGTAGAGCCATGTGGAATAATTGAAACCGTATCAGATTCTAAGGACAGTAAAGCTGCGGTCATGTATTCGCCTGATTTGCCAATCCTTTCGCTGGTACGAGTCATGGTTTATTTTCTTTTTAATCTTTCTGGTATTTTAGATTGTTCTTCGTATTCAACAAAGTCATCAGCTAATAAATCTATTCTTTGTTTTGCTTCTTGTTCTAATCTTGTTATTCCTTCAATGTCATTTCTTAAATCAGCTTCTCTTATTTTTTTTCTATAATATTTTTGAGTGTCTTGTATGTCTTTTTTCTTAAAATATAAATTAGTGTTTCTACTTTGTTCTGGATCTATTGGATAAACATTTTGACCTACTAATCTATACCAAGCTTGAGGTTTTGTAATTGTTGGATCTCCATAAAAATTTGGTTCTTTTGTAACAGCTTCATACATTTTTCCTGCGAACCCTATATCTGTTAGCCAAGTTGGAGCTGCCTGTCTCCAAAAATAATGCAAAAAACTTTCAGCTTGTTCTGCTGGAGATGCTGATGTATTTATTATTTCTCTATTTGTAAATGGATCTTTATTTGTTGTAATTGCGGCAACAGCATTAAGACCTGGGCCACCCCATAAACCAATAACATCGTCTTTAGCTTCTCCATATTCTCCAGAAGCTATTTTATTGCCTATACCTGTATAAAAACCCCAAGGCATAGTGTAGGAGTAATCATAAAACTGCCACCTTCCTTCATCATCTTTATATGGTAAAACCAAAGCGTTTCCTCCATCCCTTAAATATTTTGGCAAAGTTTTTTTCAAAGACTCTAAATCTTCATTTGTCATATCTTCATTTTGTTTTTTCCAAACAGCTGCCGCTAAATATGGAACAGCCATATATTTAATATATCTTTCTGGATGTCTTATAAAACTTTCTAATAAAAAAGGTAAAACTTTATATTGAAATGTTGCAAAAGGAAGCCCAAAAGGATTTTGCCTTAATTCTTTTAATGTACTTGGAACTAAAGAATAATCAAATAAAGTTTTTTGTGCATTATATACAGCAGTTTCAGCGTTTTTTCCTGCTTTCCTATCATCAATAATTTTAATTAATTTGCCAAATGTTTCTATAAAACCATAAGAGTCTCCAGCAAAATTTAACATTTTTGAACCTAAACTGTCCGCTATATCTATGAAATTTTTTGTTTTTTGTGCTTTAGCCATTTTATACATTGTTTTAATTTGTATCATTTCTTGCTTGCTAAAAGTAGTAGAAGCTACGCCATATTTTTGAGCTTCTTTATAATACTTTCCTTTAGTTATAATTTGTTCTAAAGCTTCAACCATTCTTAAAGGCAATCTAAAAGTAGAAACGCCTGATAAATTTAAAAGAACCATATTAGATATAAAATTTCTAACAACAGATGGAGGATTCATTGGCACTTTTAATGTTTTCCATATTTTAGTAAGCTCTTTTCCTTTTCTATTTATACTGTTAGCTATGCCTTGACCGCTTGATGGAGCATCAATAATATCGTCATATATTTCTTTTCTAACATACATGCCTCTTAATTCTCCATATTTTCTTTCGTCTGATATTTGTTTAAATTTATTTTTATCTATTTTTGCTATTTTTTCATCGGCAGTGTTAATTGATTTTTTTAAATCATCAACTGTTTGCATAGCTTTTTTGGGATCAGTTCTTAATCCTTCAACAACTTCTTTAGATATTCTATCTGCTTCTGATTTTGCATGAAAAATTCCTATATTTTTTCCTCTAAATGGCACTAATGAATCTTGCACAGCCCAATTAGGATTATTTGAAATTTCTTTAAAAAATCCTAACTTTACAACATCACTAATAGGGTCTTGTATAGCTTTAGCTCCTAATAGGCCAACATCTTCTATTTCACCTAAAAAATCTTTCGTTGCTGCATCTAAATTTTTTCTTTCTTTTAAATATCCCATTGATCCAGAATTTTTATTAAAATATTTTAAAAATAATCTAGGCAAATATGTTCCATAATTTTCTTCCATAACCTCTTTGCTAATTAATGATTCTCTTTCTAAAACTTCAGACACTGTATCTATACCTGACCTAAGATTTAATGCTTCTTTTTGTAAATCTTTTGGCACATCATCTAAAGTTTTATTTCCAGTTAAAAACTCATAAATAGGTTTATTTTGTTTTGGTGTTAATTTATTAAAAGATTCAAAAACATTTCTTGCTAAAACATCAGCTTGTTCTGCTTTTCCAGCAAAAACTCCTCTAACGCCTAAATATTGTGGCTGTTGTGGTAAATCTTTAAGTGTAGAAAAGCGTTGTGTTTTAGCTTGTATTTTATTTAAAGTATTATTAGCTAAATTTTTATATACATTACCTATGTATGGAATTTTTCCTAAGATACCTACATCTTCACTAACAGATATATTTAAATCTTCTTTCATTGGAGAAACAATATCTTCTATTTTTTTTGATATTGTTGATTGTATAGCTTGATCCTCTAAAGTTTTTTGTTGTAATGCTGGCGCACTATTTGGATTAATTTGCGTTGGTTTCGGACTAAGTATTTGTTGCGTTTCAGGAACAACTTCTTTTAATATTTCTTCTTCCTTTTCAGCTGTTGATAATATTTCTTCAGGATCTTTTTGTTTTTTTCTTCTAGTAATTGCGCTAGAAATAACTCCTACACCGCCACCTAAAACTCCTCCAAATACTGTACCAATACCTGTTGATTTAGCTATACTTCCAGCTTCATAATCTTTTTGACCTTCTGCTCTAATTTTTGCTCTTTGTCTAGCAACATCATAAGCAGCACCATAAGAAGCTCCTTCAGCTGAACCAATTAAGGCGTATCTTCCAGGCTTGCTAACAACTAATGATTTTATAATATTTTCTTTAAGTTGATTTTTTGCAATTTGTTTTACTCCTGTAGATGCAAGTTTTCCTGCTCCAAATCCTAAATATGTTGTTGGGCTTTCTAATGGATTAATAATATTTTTGAAAGCTCTACCAGCTCCAGCAAGACTTGGAGATTTGGCATCATACATATTCATAATATTAACAAAAGCTTCTTTTTGTTCATCTGTTGCATTTCCTATTGCTTGACCTTCTCGTATTAAATCAACGTCACTAAATGCAAGCCCACTACCATAATCCAAACCAAATTGAGCATAACCTTCATTGCTTATTTTTGGTATATTTTGATTAGGATTTTTTCTTTTCCAATCCCATTCATAAAGTTTTTTTGATGATTGAATCCAGTTGGGATCTTTTACTATTAATTCTTCAGTAAGTTTTTCTGGTTTTTCTATAAGTTTTTCTGGTTTCTTAGATTGTGTTTGAATTTTTGTAATTGCTTTAGCTAAAACTTTAGCATCTTCTGCATTGCCTGCTTTATGTGCTTTAATAATAGCTTCTTTTAACTCATTTAAAGTTGCCATTTTTTATTATTATAAATTTAAATTATTATAATAGTCTACCAAATCTGCTGCTTGTTTATCATTTGCTGAATTTAATTCAGGAGAGGGCAAATTGCTCTCAAGCGTGTTTGAAGGAACTTCCTTAATTAGTTTTATTCTTTTTTCAATTTCTTCTTTACTAAGAAATTGTCCAGTTAAAGGATTTTGTATAAGCCCAACTTTTCTTCTTAGCTCTTCATCTGATTGTTTTTTTGATTTACCAATTCCCCCTATCAAAGACCGAGCCATTTCTTTTTCTTCTGGCGTTGAATTAGGATCATTAATTATGTTGTAATAAGCTTGTAAATTTTGTTGAGCAGCAGTTAAATCTTCCTCTTCAGGTTGCATAGCAGCTTGTCTTTCTAAAAGCCTACCAACAACATCACGACCACCAAGAGCATCGCTTAAAGCAAATAACATTTGACCAATGCCTTTGTTTCTTGCAGCCAGTCTTTGTTGGTTATAAAGCTCTCTTAATTCTGGTGTGGCGGCAGCTCTTTCTTCTTCTGTGGCTATTTGTGCGCCACCTAAACGGGCCAACATATTTCCTAAACCAGTGTGTTTATTTAAATCAGTGCCTTCAGCTGCTATTAAATTATCTATTTGTTTTTTTGTTTCTTCTGCTTTGTCTGGAGTTATTAAGTTAGCAGCAGGCATTGTTGAAGCGCTCATTAATCCTGGATTTTGTTGTTCTTGCATCATAGGAGATAAAAAAGATTTTACTTCTGGAGTTTGGTCAACAAGTTCTGGTTGTATTCCTTTTCTGCTTTTTATTCTTGATAAAGAACCAGGAGAATTAGAACCAAAAGATGGAAAATTAAAATTTGTTCCTATGTTATTTCTTACTACTTCTCTTTTAGCCATTTTATAAAACTCCGTAGTTTACTAAATAATATCCATTAGCATCTTCAGTAACTGCTCCAGGAATATGTTTAACTTCTTGAGCCATAACTCCAACATTGTATGGATATTTTTTATCCCAATTTAATTCTTTAGCAGTTTCATTCCAATCCCAAGAATAAATGTTATAACCATTTTGTTTACCTAATTTTTTAATATTAGTTTTCATTCTTTGATCTGATCCACCTGCAAATAAACCACCAGCACCAAAAGCACCGCCAGTTGCCATCGCTCCACCAATACCAGCTGCTGCTCCTAATATATCGCCAAAGCCAACTGATTTTTTTGCTGTTTGCGTTTGTCCAATAACAGCTGGAGAAATACCACCAGCAGCTTGTCCTAATAAACCTAATTGATAAGCAGGATAACCAAGTTCTCTTTCAAACTCACCACGTTGTGCTTGTAATCTAGCTTGTTCTAAGGCTTGTTGTTGACCACCAATACCACCTAATAAACCTAAAGCTTTGTATTGCTCGCCTAATTGTCCACCTAATAAACCAGCTTGTTGTTGTCTAAATCTTAACGCCAGCTCTGGAGAAGATTCAATAAGTCTTTGTCTACGTTGTGCATCAGATTCCGCCATGCCAGCTGCTTGTGCAAAACCAGCTGAACGTAAACCTGCAATAGTTTGTGCAGCTTCTTCGGCAAATGGTCGAGTTGCTTCGCTTTCTATTAAAGCTGATCTTGAGCCACCAAAAGCACCGCTTCTAATAGCGCGATCTTGCGCTCTTTGTTGTTCTAAATCTTGGCGTCTTTGTATGTCTGCTAAAGCTGGATCAATAACGCCTTGAATATATGGATCTTCATATTGTGAAATACCACCATCAAGAACGGATGCGGCAGCATTACCAGATACAGGAGAAAATGTAGGGGAGGGTGCTGCCGCAAGTTTTGCTAATTCTTGTCTTGGGTCAAGGCCCATAGTTTCACCAAACAAACCTCTAGTAGCTTGCATAGCTTGTAACTGGTCTGGACTAAAGCCAGCAACCATTTCACCAGTGTACGGAGTAAATGGTAAGTCAGCCGCAGCTAAACCTCTGGTTGACATATCTTTATATATGTCTTGTAAATAACCAGGTACGTTAGCTTGTTGTGTTGTTGTGGTTTTGCCTTTACTCATAATTCTTTTCTAATTAAATATTCTTGTTTAAACCCTAGATGTTTTATTTTACGAATCCAACCTTTTCTGCCACCACCATATAATCTTTTGATTCCAGCGTTTTTAGCAAAAATTTCTATAGATTCTAATATTTCCTCTATTTCTTTATAATTACCACCACAAAACAATAAGTTCATGGCTTTATTTTGTGGGTAAATAATGATTTCAGTTACAAAAGCTGATTCTTTACCTGGCCACAAATGGAATAATCCATGTCTTATTTTATCTTCTATATCGTCAATTGTATAGGAATCTTGATGTTTAACTGCTTTCTCTATAAATGGCTTGCATCTTTCCCATTCATATTCCCACTCTGCTTTGCTAATCACCTTTTGCATATTCAGTTAAACTAGCTACTACCATTATTCTATTGGCATTATTGACAGTAACTTTTAATATTTCTCCAGCTTGTAAAACTAAATCTCTGCTTAATAATTCTGAAGTAGCATTACCTGCTATTGTAAAATCATCATAAAGATTAAATACCGCAGCAGCTGAGTTAGTTAAAGTAAGATTTAAAGTAGCCGCAGAAGCATTATTATTATTAACTAAAATAGATTCAATAACAGCAAAATCAAAATCTGTACCTGATGGTGCAGTATATAAAGTTGTTGCATTAGTCGTAGTTAAACTAATTTTAGCGTTAGTAACTCTTTGTATATATTGCGTTTTACTAGCAGGATCTATCATCTTCGACCTCTAGCTTTAACGTCTAATCTAATATTACCAACTTGGAAATCTTGAGTTAATGAACCTTCAACTTTCATTTGTACTTGTCGTGCTGAAAATCTAGCATCTATATAACCATCACTTTCAAAAGTAAAACTACCAAAATCTGTAGTTGCTCCTAATGGTGTAAATTTACCGCTAAAGTTTAAAGTTACACCAGGTAAAGTAGTTGTTTCTTCATCAGGTAAAATTTGATTGACTTGAGCTACACGATCACCATTGCTTATTTCTAATGGGCCTGTTGTGCAAAAAGGTTTCCTAGAACCTATGCCTGGTGAATTAAATAATGTTCTTTTGTCGTGTTCGTAAACATAACCATCAACATCACACGCAATTGGATTATTAAATACACCTTGGTCTATCCAAGAACTTCTATTTAATGAACCAATTGACCATGAATTATCTAAATAATTCCAAATAATATATTTATTAGGTGATAGTTGATCTACGTCACCAACAGGGAAAAACCACCAAATTTCATTGTAATCTATGTTATGTGCGCCAAAGGTACTTTGCTGAGTGTTTTGTTGTAAATTGTCAAAAATATAATCATGCACATCAGATTTTAATTCTTTAACAAT
>Ga0209535_1002483_pt1 | contig 12025 bp, 6 predicted proteins | sample LinPmetageLP28_FD_184041 | JGI IMG/M metagenome (GOLD analysis project Ga0209535, IMG submission 184041) | Marine viral communities from the Pacific Ocean - LP-28 (SPAdes) (version 2) | ecosystem: Environmental > Aquatic > Marine > Oceanic | place: Pacific Ocean | collected 2009-08-22
TTGGTATTAAAGCAACAGAAAGTGGAATATTAAATTTATCTTCAGATCAAAGAACGTTTACTTGGGGTTCTAATGGTAGAAAACTAATGAACGTACCGTTTGACGAGCATCCATATTCAGCTTTAGCTGCTTGGTTTAAAACTGACGAAGGTATGGAAATCTATTCAAACATAGAAAAACAATTACAATAATCAAACTGTAGGAGCGGTCGCTCTACGGGGCGATCGCAAACTACAAACTAAAAAGAAATTATGGCAGTAAGTATAGATACAGTTTATCAAAAAGTACTAGCAATAGCTAATAAAGAACAAAGAGGTTATATAACACCTCAAGAGTTTAACTTATTTGCCGACCAAGCTCAAATGGATATTTTTGAGCAATATTTTTATGAAAAAAATCAATACAATAGATTACCTAAAGACAATACTCCGTATGCTGATTTAGATCATTTATTAGAAGAAAAAATAAGTATATTTAAAAAAAGACAACAAGATGTTACTGTTACTAATCGTTTTGGTGACGCAACTCTACCGTCAGATGTTTATAGGTTAGATAATTTAACTAGGCTTGCTTTAACTAACTCAACAGGTTCTTTTTCTAATATTATAGAAGAGGTTAGTGAAGATGAGTTAATGGTTATAGAAAGAAGTCCTTTAGCTACTCCTACGGTTAAAAGACCAGTTTATATTAGAGCTACCGCTACCACTGTTAAAATATTTCCGTTTAGCGTTTCTCCTTTTTCATCAGCTGCACCATTTTTTACTCAAAATGGAGATATAGATGTTTCTGAAACAGTTAATCAAAATGTAGACACTGGAGGTAATATTTCTTTTATTGAAGCTGGGCAGACTGTAACTTCTTCAAATAGTGGTATACCTGCTAATACGACGGTAACATCTATTAATAGTTCTACTGGTGACATCGTACTTTCAGCAGGTGTTACAGGTAACGATGCTTCAGACGTTACGTTAACTTTTGCAACAGATGATATAAAATGTAACTACATTAGAAAACCTGCAACTCCAAAATGGACGTATACAGTTGTTGTGGGTAAAGCTTTACACAACTCCTCTGCTAGTGATATTCAAAATTTTGAGCTACATGCTTCAGAAGAGAATAGTTTAGTTTTAAAAATATTACAATTAGCTGGTGTTTCTATAAAAGACACGTTGTTAATTCAAACAGCTTCAACGGCAGAAAACTCTAACGTTCAACAAGAAAAACAATAATAAATGGGATTACTAGACGAAACTACACAAAACACTTACTACACAGGATCGAGCTTTGGTACTTACCAATTTACTTCTTTAGAAAATATAATAGATCAGTTTTTAATTGCTTATGTTGGTGAGGATAAAATTATAAGTAAAGTAAAAAGAGTTGACGTAGCATTTCACGCGCAAAGAGCTTTACAGGAATTAAGTTTTGACACTTTCAAGTCTACCAAAGCTCAAGAAATAGAAATACCAAGTTCTTTGCAAATGGTTTTGCCACAAGACTATGTTAACTATGTAAAGCTAACAACTAAGGACTCTTCTGGTATTGAGCACGTTCTTTATCCTGCTATAAAAACTTCTAACCCAACAGCTATAACGCAAAACGATGCTGGTGTTTATCAATTTACAGGAGACAATCTTACAACAACAGCTGATTCAGACACTTGGACCGCTTACAAAAGTAACACTCCGTCAGAAAATAATACTTCAGACGACTATGATTATGATAATAATCAATACGATAAAAATATAGGACAAAGATACGGTCTTGACCCACAACACGCTCAAGTTAATGGATCTTTTTACATTGATGAGCTAGCAGGAAAAATACATTTTAGCTCTAATATTTCAGGAAAAACTGTAACCTTAAAATATGTAAGTGATAGTCTAGGTACTGATGCTGAAATGCAAGTTCATAAATTTGCAGAAGAAGCTATGTACAAGTGTATAGCATACGCTATCATGTCAACTAGAGCTAACGTACAAGAATATATAGTTCGTAGATTTCAAAAAGATAAGTTTGCTGCAACAAGAACAGCTAAGCTAAGACTATCAAATTTAAAATTAGAAGAATTAACTCAAATACTTAGAGGTAAATCTAAGCAAATAAAACACTAGTATATGCCTGAAATTAAACACGTTTTTAATCAGGGTAAAATGAACAAAGACCTTGATGAAAGACTAGTACCTAATGGACAATATATAGACGCAAACAATATACAAGTTACAACGTCAGAAGGTAGTGATGCTGGAACTGTTCAAAGTTTGTTGGGTAATAGTGCTATTCCAGTTTCAAGCTCTACGACTATTACTAATGCAGGTGTTTGTGTTGGCTCTATTGCTGATGAAAAAAACAACTGCGCCTATTGGTTGGTAGCTAGCTCTACTGACTGGAGCAACAGTATACCAACCTCAACTCTCACTTATAAAGATGTTATATATAGAACTCAGTATAACGGAACCACAAACACACACACAGTAGAACCTGTATTTATAGATTTTTGGCTAGAAAAACAAACTACTAATTTTAGTAGTACTGGTGGTACACACACGTCTAAAAACTTAGGTAGTGGAAAAGCAGCTAATCTTTCTGTAGACATGTATGTTACTTTTGTTGGCGATAACACTACAGAGTTTAGACAAATAACTAATATCTCATCTGATACAATAACTTTTGGCTCATACACTTACGACACGGGTAAGCAACCTTTGTATTTAGAATTTACTTGGCAAGAACCAGATCTTTATAGAACAATTTCTTTTGGTAATGGCCAATTTAAAAACAGAGTTTTAAGATTTGACAAAGACAAGTTAATAACTGGTTTAAACATAGTTGATGATTTATTGTTTTGGACAGATAACAACACTGAGCCTAAAAAAATAAATATTGAAAGATCTATTGCTGGAACAGAAGTCGCTAAACCAAACAAAAGTACTAGAGTTATTGTTGAAAAAAGAAATATTGATTTAGCAGCTGATATTTTTGTAACAGAACAAGATGTCACTGTTATTAAAAAAAGTCCTAAAAAATCTCCTTTTCTAGAGTTAAACACTGGTTTTAGATCTGGTATATTACAAACAATGGCAAACGTTAATTTTGACAATGTTAATATTTCTGACATAGTAGACGTTACAATTGCAGACGCTGCAAACTACGCTTCTAATGATATTTTAATTTTCTCTACTAGCTCAGGTGATGCTGCTAGAGTTAGAGTAAAAACAATAAACGACAAAAGTATTTCTTTTGTTTTACTTTCTACTAACAGCGGAAACATGGAGCAAGGCGCTTTTGATTTTAACGTAAGGCTTTTTGAAGAAGGAGAAAAGTTATATGAAGAAAAATTTGTAAGATTTGCAACAAGATGGAAGTACGTAGACGGAGAATACTCTGCTATATCACCTTTTTCTCAACCTGCATTTGTACCAGGAAGTTTTAAGTATAATCCAGTTCAAAGTTTTAATACTGGTATGGTTAATAATTTAAAAGAATTAATTGTAAAAGATTTTATACCAATAAACATACCTAGCGAGGTTGTACAAGTTGATATACTATATAAAGAGTCCGATTCTCCTATTATATACTCTGTTGATAACATTAGTTATGATGATTTAGATGAGACTGGTGTTCGTAATATATGGAACACTGTAAACACTAGCTCTGTAGATCAAGGTAAATATGTAATAACTTCTGAAAAAGTAAACGCTATAATTCCTTCAAACCAAATACTAAGACCTTGGGATGCTGTGCCTAGAAAAGCATTAGGCCAAAGTGTTGTTGGAAATAGAATAGTATATGCTAACTACTTGCAAAACTTTAATCTTGTTGATGATAATGGTGGAATTATTAAACCAAAAATAAACTCAGCTTTAGGTTTTAGAAACGGTATTTTTCCAGAACTATTAACAAATCCTTTAGCAAATCCAGTAGGTGCTAGTAGTAGTTCAGATCCAATAGGCTGGAATTTTAATAGTGGATGGGGCTTAGTAGACTACACAACGCTACCACCCTTACATGGTGGATTTGAAGAAAGTGTTTCTACAGGAGTTACACAGTTTAGTAAAGTATGGCAAAATTTAACTTTAGAAGATGAAAAAACTTATAGAGTTAGGTTAATAGTTAGCAACTATATCCAAGGCGCTATTAAAGTAATGTTAATATCACCTACAAAAAACAACACTTTTCTTATAGATAGCAACGGCGAGTACGACTTTGATCTTACTTTAAATAAAGACAATGGTGTTTCAGCAACAAATATTTTTAATGCAGGAAAAACTTTTTTTATACAATCTGAAACCAATATAAATTTTATAGGTCAAATAACAAATTTTAGTTGTAAAGAAAAAACAAAAAACATACATTCTATTAAGTCCCAAAGATCTTACCAGGTTGGTATTGTTTATGCTGATGAGTTTGGCAGACAAACACCAGTTCTAACAGATGTGTCTGCTTCTATGAAAGTTGGCAAGGTAGATTCTCCAAGCCAAAACTCAATAACTGTTAAGCTAGAAAACGATATACCTAGTTTTGCTGATTCGTTTAAATTTTTTGTAAAAGAAACTTCTTCTCCTTATCACAACTTAGCTGTTGATAGAATATACAACGCTATAGATGGTAACGCGTGGCTTTCGTTTCCTTCTTCTGAAAGAAATAAAATAGATGAAGAAGATTATTTAATTCTTAAAAAATCACTAGGCAATAACAACGCTGTTGTTGATGAAAACGCAACGTACAAAATACTAGCTATTTCAAATGAAGCCCCAAACAATGTTAAAAAGTCTAGAAAAACTCTTGGAACAGCCACAGGTTTGGCAACTGCCTCTGGGTCTTTAAACGGTGTATTTTCTAACGTAGATTATAGACCCGTAGATGACCAATTAATTTTAGCTATTAAAAAAGATGTTTGGATAAATGATGAGTCTGGAGCTGATTTAACTGGTTTAAGTGATTTAGTTTTAAGATTTAATGATGGCGGGACTAATAGAACCGGGTTTTATCAAATTGATGAAATTACAATAACTAATGTTGGAGGTGATGATTATTACTTTTTTAATTTAAACACTCCTATAATAGATTTTGATGCTGAATTTGTAATGAATGGTGCTAACTTTAAACCTAATATAACCTTAACAATATCTAGAGAATTAGTTGAAGACAAGCCTGAATTTGATGGTAAGTTTTTTGTTAAATTAAATATAGACGATAGTTTGAGAGATTTTGTTTTATCTCAAGCCACTTTACTTGACAACTCGCTTGGTATAGTGGCAAGAGCTAGATCTTTTTACGCTTCTGATGATGTAGTTGCTGGTGTTGGTATTGGCACGTCTACTAGATATCAAAAAGATAGTACAAGCATATTAACATTTACAAACACTACTTGTATTCTTACTAACAATGACGCAACTGTTGCAGTAGACGCAAATACAGCTATAGAAGTTGGTATGAGTATCAGTGGTGATGGTGTTCCTGATGACGCCACGGTGGTTTCAGTTAACAATACCTCTAGTGTAACATCTTTTGAAATGTCTGCTGCTGCAACTTCTGGTAATGGCTCAAGTGATGAATCTCTTACTTTTACACCTCACAATAACGACGTTAGGCTTAAAGTTGCTGTTAGTGAAACAAGTATATTAACAGATTATGATCCAGACAATGGTAATTTTGGAGGTAGAAAATTTCCTTTTACTTCTAGTTCAGATGGTGGTTTTTCTTATGATGAATCTGGTGATAGTGGTTATTCCCCAGGAAGAGGTACTATGATCCAGGGTTTTAATGGTAACTCCGGCCACCATGGTTTTGTTATGTCAGAATACTCTGTAAACAAATGGGGTAGAATATTAAAGTTTTTAAAATACAGTAGTTGGAATTATAATTCTGTACCTAATAACGCAGAAACAAGAACTAACTTTTTTATTGATAGAGTTAGATATGTAGGTATACAGCCTTTCACCGAAAACAATCCATCTTTAGGTAATTACCAAAACCCGGGTTATTGGGATCATTCTCTGCTAACCGAGTATTCAGGAGCCCAGTTGAACGCTACTTCAACGGATAAATGTGGTAGAGGTATTTTTAAAGCAACAGGAAGTGAAACTGTAATGCCAGATATAAATGGAAGCCCAGTTTTAGACACTTTTTTTACAGCTGGTAAGTTCTACATGGAGCTTTCTTATTCTAAAATATGGGCTGAAAGTGGTCATCAAAATATAAAACTTAAAAATATTGATGATCCAGCTTTTTACCAGGACGCTTGGTCTGTTGGTCAGTCAAACAATACTAGACACTCTGCTGAGTCGCTTTTTGTTTCAAGACTTGCTGTTGGATCTTTGTTTAGGTTTAGTGGGGATGCTAGCGAGACTGTATACAAAATTAAAAAAATAAGACAACAAAGAAGATACAACCACACTGTATACCCAGGTGGTAACGGTAATTTTCCAATAGCTAGGTCTGCTAATCCAAGCAGTCATTGGATATTACCAGACGATTTAAAAACAAGTGATGATTATGGTGCTAATGGAGGTTCAAATAATTTAGAATTTAGCGTTTTTGATTTTGGAGGTGAACTTAAAACACCATACTCAGCTGGCGTCAGTCCCCACTTAAACAACATTAGAGGCACAGACACTATTAATGCTGAAAAAGTTCGTTTTGGTCTTGCTACAAACAGAAGGCTTACTTGGACAATGGAAATTGAAAATGCTAGCTTAACAGACTCTAGTGTTCCAGGGTTTGGAAACTATAGCCCTTTAAATATAACACAAGGCGTAGATACCAATTTAATGGGTGAAGACTCTTCTCAGTTTATTGAATTTGTAGAGCCTACTTTAGACGAAGAAAATCAAATAATTTCTGACAACCCAGCTATTTTTGAAACAAAACCAAAAACAACTGCTGATTTAGATGTTTATTATGAAGCAAGTGATTTTATCAGCATTGGTGAGCATGATTCTTTTCATGAATTACCTTGGTTTAATTGTTACTCTTTTGGGAATGGTGTTGAGTCTAATAGAATAAAAGATGATTTTAACCAAGTGTTTTTAGATAAAAACGCTATAGTATCTACAACTTTAGAGGGTGAGTATGAAGAAGATCAAAGAAAATACGGTTTAATATATTCGGGTATTTACAACACTACAACTTCGACAAATCAGTTAAATCAATTTATTGCTGCTGAAAAAATTACTAAAGAAATAAACCCAGAGTACGGTAGCATACAAAAGCTTTATGCTAGAAACTCTGATTTAGTTGCTCTTTGTGAAGATAAAGTTTTAAGAATACTATCTAAAAAAGACGCTGTGTTTAACGCTGATGGTAATACAAACTTAACAGCTACGTCAAATGTTTTAGGTCAAACAATACCTTTTGCTGGTGATTATGGTATATCAAATAATCCAGAATCTTTTGCTGTAGACTCTTATAGAATTTACTTTGCAGACAAACAAAGAGGAGCTGTTTTAAGGTTATCTATGGATGGTTTAACGCCTATATCTGATTATGGTATGAAAGATTATTTTAAAGATAACTTAAAACTTACTACAAGTATTTTAGGCAGTTATGATGCCTCTAAAGATGAGTACAATATAACTTTAAAAGGCAGTTCTAGTACTACAGTTTCCTATAGTGAGCAAGTTAAGGGTTGGTCTAGCTTTAAATCTTTTATTCCAGAGCAAGCGCTTAGCGTTGCAAATAATTACTATAGTATTTCTAATCAAAACGGAACCACTAACTCTAAAGTTTGGTGGCACCACCAAACTGCTTTAGCAAATAATTTTTACGGAGCACAATACTACTCTGACGTAACACTACTTTTAAACCAGTCTCCTGGAGTAGTAAAAACCTACAAAACAATAAACTACGAAGGTACTCAAGCAAAAGTTGAAAGAAGCTTTGATAGCGGTTCTTTGATTGATGATGGTGAGTATTACAACTTAACAGAAAAAACTGGTTGGAACGCAGAATCAATAACTACAGATAAGCAGAGTGGTTCAGTTGATGAGTTTATAGAAAAAGAAGGAAAATGGTATAACTACATAAAAGGAGACACAACAACTTTAAGTAATCTTGATACTGGAGAGTTTAGCGTACAAGGTTTAGGTGTAATAACATCTCACGAAACAAATTAATAAATGGCATTATCAATAAAACTAAACACGTACACGCAGGTTGATGCAAACCACACTGTTTCTACAGTTGCTGGTAGTAGTCCAGAAGTTTTGACTGTTGCCACAACAACAAACCACACTTTAAAAACTAATTTTACGTTTACTCCTAACAGTGGAGTTCAAGTTACTGTAGCAACAATTACTTTTACAGCGTCTTCTGATTATTACTATTATAAACAACCTAGATTTAATATAAAATCACCTTTTGCAAGTTCTTACAATATAGCTGAAACTGTTACTAGAAATTCTAGTGGTAGAGTAACAGCTAAACAATTTGTAATAAAGTACACAAACACTGTAAATTCTTCTGGTGATATTATTATTTTTAACCATGAAACAAAAGCTTTACCAGCAACTAAAAACACTTTAAACCTTCAAAACCTTGTTGAGATTAAATCTTTTAATATAAACACTGAAAATATTATTTTCACTGGAGGTTCTAGGTTGTTTACGGTTAAAGGAGATAAAAACGCTAGTTTTAATTTAAAAGTAACAAAAGCCAATGGTGCTGGCGCTGATACAACTTATGATTTTACAACAGCAACTTTTACATCTACAGTAACTGAGCTATCTAATCAAACTCTAGGGAGTTTAGGACAATATTCTGATAAAATTGTAATTCCAGCGGTTACTGCTGATGAAACCTACACTATTGAGTTAACACCTAGTATATCCTTAGCTACAACTTTAAACGCTACGATACAAGACTCTACAAATAGTTTAAAACATACAAAAACAATAACACAACTTAAAGGAGTAACAATAACTCTTACTCTTGCCTCTACCTCTAACTCTAGTCATTACAACTCTCTACCTAGTGACATAACTTTTGTAGGCGAAGCAAACTCTCAAAACCGTACTGGACAAAAAGTATCTTTTGATTTAAGTTTATCTGCAAACTCATTTACTTTTGCTAGAGGATACGCGGATTTTAAAGGAGCGGTAAGTGATATAGACTTTAGGTCAAGTATAACAAAAGTAAAAAATGGTAACCAAACAGCAAGCACTGTTGTTGTTCTTGATGATATAAATAATTTAGCAGCTGGAATGACTATGACAGGCACTGGTGTAACTGGATCGCCAAGAATATTGTCTATTAATACAGTTACAAAATCAATAATTGTTAGCGTTGAACAAGCTGCTCAAGGTAGTGGTGGTGTGGCTAACGACGCCACCTTAACTTTCTCATATGGAGGTAGTAGCACTAGTAAAGTTATTAGTGGTTGTGAGTTTGAATTAAAAGATTTAAACCAATCAACTGGGTTTATAGTAAACGCTGCTACTTTAACTCCGGTAGAAACAGCTGTTAATGGAGCTGTTAGTAATAGCAAAATTGTTAACATTGATAGTGAAAACGGAATAAAAGCCGCTGCTACAACTTTTGTTAGTGGTTTAGGTATTGATGCAACGGTTGTAGCTCCTCATGTTGATGCAAACACACATCAAAGTACAGACCACAGGTTGTTGTTAAGTGCTAATCAAACTTTAGATGACAATACGCCTTTAGTTTTTACAGGTAGTAGTAGAAGCGCTAACATTACTTTTAATTTTGCGGTAATAAATTTTGGCACAAAAGACCACACTATAACACTTAACTTAGATAGTATACTTACTGTATCATAAATAAAAAAATATGGCTGAAAAAACTTTTACAATAGGAAGTAGTTTAAACAAATCTTTAAGTGTAGGTGATACGGCTTACTATGTTACATTGGCTAGCGCGGCTGGTGGTTTTGAATCAAGCACAGGTAACATAACTTCTTTAGGCGAAGTAAAAGCTATAAATAACTCTACAAATACAATCACAGTAGAAGTTGGAAGCACTACAATAAACGCAAACACCCTTAATGGTAAAATGTTACTGTTTTCTAAAGATAACCAAGTTAATACTTCTGGTTTAACTGGTTACTTTGCTAGTGTTAAAATGTCAAACAATTCAACAGTTTCTTCAGAACTTTTTTCGGTTAGTTCTGAAATAGTGCAAAGTAGTAAATAACTCATAAAAAGTGTAATTATAAATAACAAAGAATATATTATGAATTTAAAAAACATAAACAAATAATGGCTTGGTGGATTCCACTTGCTGCTTCTGTTATAGGTGGTATAATGACCAACAAGGCAGGAAAAAGAAATATACGCATGGCTCGTGAAGACGCTGCCAAAGCTTTTAAAGAACAACAAAGACAACAAGCTTTGCTAGCTGATCAAATGGATCAGTATAAGTCTCAATCTTTTAATAATCCTTATGCTGAAAACGTATTTGAAGATCTTACTGTAAACCAAAAGCAAGCACAGTTTCAAGTACAGCAAGGTAATCAACAAAGATCAGACTTGTTGCAAAACTTAAAAGGTGCGGCTGGTGGAAGTGGTATAGCAGGCTTGGCACAGTCTTTAGCTAATCAAGGCGTTTTACAAACACAAAGAATATCTGCTAGTATAGGTCAACAAGAATCTGCTAATCAAATGGCAGCGGCCAGAGGCCAATTGCAAGTTCAGAAAGGTGAAGAAATGTTGCAAAATAAAAACGCAGACATGCAATCAACTTTACTTGGGATACAGTATGGTCAAGCTACTGGAGCAAACCAAAACTACCAACAAGCGCAGCAAAACGTTTACGGGGCAAGAAGTTCTGCCGCAGAGGCAAACGCAGCAGCAGTGCAAGGTGTTGTTGATGCTGCAAGCAATACAACTTTTCCTAAAATTAAACCACCAGGCGAAAAATAAAATAAAACAATAATATATGGCAGCAGATCAAAGTCTAATATCAGCTTCTTTAAAAGAGGCTCAGTCAAGAGTAGGTCCAGATAAAACAAAGTATTACGAATCTATGGTTAACATACCTGTTAACCTAATGGCTGGTATTGCAGAAACGTTTAAACAAAAGCAACTTCAAAACAACGAAGCTTGGGAAAATGTTGCTGGTAATACAGAAGAAATGCTTAATAGTTTAGCATCTGAAGACCAGCTTGGCAACATGGGTCAAGCTAATATAGATCACTTAAAATCATTGAAACAAGAGTTTCTTTCGGCAAATGGAAATAAAGATGAAGAAAATAAAGTAAAAATTAAAATTCAAAAAGTTGTTAAAACTATAAACAAATTAGCTGCTGGTTTTGGAAAGTATGGTGAGGCTTATTTAGGTGACACTTTAGACAAAACAGCGTCTGATCCTGAGTTTACAAATATACTTGGTAGAATATGGGAGAAAGATGGTGAGTACGGTGATATAGAGTTTAACTGGAAAGAAAATGGTGATTTAGACTTTGTTGTTGATGGGTTTGCAACTAATTCTAACATGTTATTTGATAAGTTAGTTTTAAAAAACGACGAAACAACAAATGGTCTAGGTAAAATAGGTATCAACTCAGAAAAAAGAGGAGCTAGTGGTTTAGAGTACGATAGAGGTGGTAACATACAACAAGTTAAAAATCTTTGGAGTGGACCTGAAGGTAAAAAGAAGTTTGCAACAACAATAAACTCTTCAACTTTTGGAAATGCATCTTTTGTAGAGGCTATATACAGTAATCAAAGCATACACAAAGCTTTACAAGAGTTAAACGCAACAAAGTTTGATACAGATGGTAGTGGTACTGTAGATAAAAACGATTTTGTATCTGATGAAAACAAACAATTATTACTAGACTCTTTAACCAACATACACTCTGATACTTTTGATTTTGAAGCCGCTAAAGAGGTTGCTGCTTCTTGGTATAATGATAGTTATTTAAAAAGCAAGTACAACGATGGTAAAGGATCAATAGAAAATAATCCTAACAATAAATCTGGAAACTATATAATAGGCAAGCAAAGTGTTCCAAAAGCTTCAATTGATCCAACCGTTGCTCTTTTAAATAGCAATAAAGATTATC
>Ga0209535_1002484_pt1 | contig 12024 bp, 15 predicted proteins | sample LinPmetageLP28_FD_184041 | JGI IMG/M metagenome (GOLD analysis project Ga0209535, IMG submission 184041) | Marine viral communities from the Pacific Ocean - LP-28 (SPAdes) (version 2) | ecosystem: Environmental > Aquatic > Marine > Oceanic | place: Pacific Ocean | collected 2009-08-22
GCATATTATGATAGGTACTGCAGGAACAACAATCGTCCTCTTAGTGGGGGTATTATTAAGGTAATGAGTAATGGATCCTGTAACTATATCATTAGCAGTAGGTGTCGCTAGCAAAGCTTTTTCTGCTATCAAGCAAGGATTTGCCGTAGGTCGTGATATTGAACAAATGTCTGGCGATATCGGTAGATGGATGGGAGCTGTATCTGATGTTGATAATGCAGAAAAACAAGCTAAAAATCCTCCCTTGTTTGGTAAATTGTTTAAAGCTGGTTCTATCGAAGAGGCAGCGATGGCTGCATACGCTGCAAAAAAGAAACTTGAGGAACAAAGATACGAACTCAAGATGTTTTTGAACATGACTTATGGACCGCAAGCATATAATGAACTTTTACATATGGAAGGTCAGATAAGAAAACAAAGACAAGAAACCATATATAAACAACAACAGATGAGACGGCAGATAGGTGAAGGCATTGCTTGGTTGTTTTTGGTATTATTTGTTGGTGGATTTATGTTGTTAGTAGCATCTATATGGTTTAACAAATCGTATGCAGATGGCTATAAATACATCTCAAAAGACTACACACGACAACAAAAGCTAAACAATGGTACTATTACACAGCCAGTCATGACAACTTGTAGGTTAAAAATGCAAAAAGTATTTAAAGATAAAATGGCATGTGTCTATGTAGGAGCTCAAAGAACATATGAATTAGAGTTTACTGATATTCATATTGGATGCCCTAGAAAATATAAGTGTAAGCTCAATCCGAATGGTAAAGAGCCAAACATAGATCAGGTCATGGAAAGTTTAAGGAGCATAGCAAAGTAAATGGCAGCAAAGAAATTACAAGTAAAAAGCAAGTATAATGAGTATGACCTAGATGGTGATGGTGTTGTCTCCGATGAAGAAATAGAAAATGCTAAAGCTATAAAAGAAACTGAGACGCAGTTGAGGAAGCAACTAGCACAACTACGTATGGCTAGATACACGTTAATAGCTATGGGTGCGTTTACTTTAGCTATGTTTATCGTTGACGTAGAACGTGTTAAGGCGTTATCAGACATAAGTAATTTGTTTTATTTGTCTGGAGCTGGTATAGTAGGAGCGTATATGGGTACAACTGCTTGGATGAACAAGAAATGATATGTTTAAAGCACTAGTAACAATGTGTGTAATTGGGGCACCTAATAATTGCATGACGTTAGAGGATCAATATGGACCATATGAAACAGAATTTGATTGTAAACAAAGAGCACTGGCTATTAGCAGGCAGATTAATAAAGCCTATCCTCTATGGAAACCATTTAAATACCAATGCAAAGAATTATCAGTTGGGAGGTTAGTTTATGGCAAAGATAAGTAAAAAACAAACTGCTACGTTAAAAAAACATGCAAAACATCATACAACAAAGCATATGAATAGTATGAAAAAAGACATGAAAAAAGGAAAAAGCTTTTCTAAAGCACATAAAAAAGCGATAAAGAAAGTAGGTAAATAACATGGAAAATATGGTATTAGACGCTTGGAATGATCTTTCTTACGTAGAAGGAATCTTGTTTACATTTTGGTTGTTTATTCTTTATTACGGTAAAGTGTGGATAGACAGTAAATTTAAACAGAAGGAGTGCACATGCTTACGGCGTTAATAGGACCTGTATCTAATCTTCTTGGTAAGTTTATAGAAGATAAAGACATGAAAAATAAGTTGGCACATGAAGTGGCAACTATGGCAGAGAATCATGCACAGGAACTGGCAAAAGGTCAGATAGAGATAAACAAAGCAGAAGCAACACATAAATCAATATTTGTAGCGGGCTGGCGCCCCTTTATTGGTTGGACATGCGGCATTGCTCTATGTTGGCATTTCGTATTGGCGCCTGTTACTATGTTTGTGTGTGCTTATTTAGACGTAGTTATACCTGAACTGCCAACTTTTGACATGGGTTCACTTATGACGGTTTTGATGGGAATGCTCGGATTGGGCGGACTTCGCAGTTTCGAGAAGTATAAAGGTTTAACAAAATGAGTTTATACAGAAATATACAAGCCAAGAGAAGAAGAATAGCTGCTGGTAGCGGTGAGAAAATGCGTAAAGCAGGTTCAAAAGGTGCGCCTAGTAAGAAGAACTTTAAACGAGCAAAACAAACGGTGAAGAAAAAGAAGTAAGGATACGTACAATGAAAAGAAAAATTAAAAAAGTTGTAAAAGGTTTAGAAAAAGCTAGTAAATCACATGCTAAACAAGCTAAAATGTTAAAGAGTGTATTAAAAAATGGCAAAAAGAAAAGATCCTAAAGTTGGAACAGGCAAGAAGCCAAAGGGTTCTGGGAGACGGTTATACACAGATGAGAACCCAAAAGATACAGTTGGTATCAAGTTTGCCACAGAAGCAGACGCAAGAGCTACGGTTGCAAAAGTTAAAAGAGTCAGTAAGCCTTTTGCGAGAAAGATACAAATACTTACAGTTGGTGAACAAAGAGCAAAAGTGATGGGTAAATCAAAAGTAGCTAGCATATTTAAAAGAGGCAAAGAAGCTATTAGAAAGGCTAACAAAAAATGATGTGGCATTGGTTGCGTTTATCAAAATTTTTTAATAAGATAGGTAATTATTTCTATTACAAACATGTTAACTCTTTACGAAAAAAACAGGTGAAAGATGGACTTAGATAAATTACAAAAAGAATTAGCAGAAGATGAAGGGTGTAAATATGAAATTTACAATGATCATTTGGGGTATGCGACTTTTGGGATTGGGCATTTGGTTACTGATTCTGACTTAGAATATGGACAAGAAATTGGAACAGAAGTGTCTAAAGAAAGAGTTGATGAGTGCTTTGAAGCTGACATTGCCATAACCATAGAAGACTGCAATATATTATACAGTAATTTCAAAGACATACCCGAAGAAGCTCAACTAATACTTGCAAATATGATGTTTAATCTTGGTCGTCCTCGTTTGTCCAAATTTGTTAACTTAAAATTAGCTGTAGATTCTGAAGACTGGATGGAGGCATCTGTGCAAATGATGGATTCAAAATGGGCAAGGCAAGTACCTAATCGTGCAGAAAGACTTTGTAGTAGAATGGAGAAGTTATCTTGGCTATTCAAGCAATAAAATTAAAACCTGGGATTAATCGTGAGGGCACTAGATACACCACAGAAGGTGGGTATTACGATGGAGATAAAATACGATTCAGACAAGGCACACCTGAAAAAATAGGGGGCTGGGCACAAATATCTTCTAATAATTTTCTAGGTGTATGTAGATCCTTGCATAACTGGATAACTTTAGGAGGGCAAAACCTTATTGGTGTAGGTACGCATTTAAAGTTTTACGTAGAAAATATCGGGTCTTATTTTGACATTACACCATTACGTGCAACTGTGTCTTTAACTAACCCTTTTACTACTACATCTGGGTCTGCAACTGTAACAGTGACTGATGCAAATGGTGGATACACAAACGGAGACTATGTAACATTTAGTAATACTACTGCTGTAGGTGGACTTACTCTAGATGGTGAATTTGTGGTCAATCAAACTGTTACTTCTGCGGCAGGCACGTTTACTATAACAGCATCTTCTAATGCTTCTTCTAGCGCAACAGGTGGAGGCACAGTATCAGCCGCATATCAAATAAATGTAGGTAATGCTTTTGCTATTCCCATCACAGGTTGGGGTGCTGGTTCGTGGTCACAAGGTACATGGGGTGTAGGTGAATCTTCTATTACAGCAATTCGTTTTTGGTCTCAATCTAACTTTGGAGAAGATTTAGTTTTTGGTAATAATGGTGGCTCTATATATTATTGGGATGCTACTAATGGAGTAACTACTAGAGCTGTGCCTTTATCAACTTTAAGTGGCGCATCAGATGTGCCTATCGTACAAAATCTTATTCTAGTGTCTGACATAAGCCGTTTTGTACTTTGTTTTGGCACAAATGAAATAGGGAGTTCTTCTGTAGATCCTACACTTGTTAGGTGGTCAGATCAAGAAGATGCAACTAACTGGACTCCTTCAGAATTAAATCAAGCAGGTAGTCTACAATTATCTCGTGGTACTAAAATTGTAGCTGCATCGCAAGCTCGTCAAGAGGTTCTTGTGTGGACAGACTCTTCTCTATATTCTTTGCAGTACGTGGGTATACCTGCTGTTTGGGCAGCAACACTTGTTGGAGAAAATATATCTATTGCTTCTCAAAACGCTGTGGCGTATGCAAATGGTGTTGCATATTGGATGGGTAAAGATAAGTTTTATATGTATGATGGTCGTACTCAACCTCTTAAATGTGACGTGCGTAAGTATGTATTTAATGATTTTAACGTTTCACAATACTCGCAAGTATTTTCAGGCACAAATGAATCATTTCATGAAATATGGTGGTTTTACTGTTCAACAGGTGAATCTAATATAGATAAATATGTAATATATAATTATTTAGATAAGATATGGTATTATGGAACTCTAGCGAGAACTGCTTGGGTTGACTCTGGATTACGTGAATCTCCTTTAGCAGCTACTTATGATCTTAATCTTGTAGACCACGAATCAGGCATAGATGACAATCAAACTGATAGCACCGCAGCCATATCAGCTTTTGTCGAATCTTCAGATTTTGATATAGGTGATGGCGATAGATTTTCATTAGTAAACCGTGTAGTTCCTGATGTATCTTTTGATGGATCTACAGCAACCAGTCCTGCTGCGACACTTACTTTACATGCTCTTGCTAACTCTGGCTCTGGGCGAAATTCTCCTGTTTCAGAAGGTGGAGTTAATAATGCAGCTGTTACACGTACAGCGACTTCTCCTGTAGAGGTGTTTACTGGGTTAATAAATGTAAGGGTAAGGGGACGACAACTTTCTATGAGGTTTGAATCTTCTGCTACAGGTGTCACATGGCAATTAGGCACGCCAAGACTTGATATACGACCTGATGGGAGGCGATAATGTCTGTAGATAACACAAATTATGGGGTTGGATTCCGTGCTCCAGCATTACCTTATCCACCCGAAGAATACAATCGACAACAGGCAGAAGAATTTAACAACATATTACGTTTATATTTTAATCAATTAGATACAGCTTTGAGAAATGCGACTGTATCTAACAGAGCTGAAGCAACGGGGTGGTTTTTAAGCTAATGCCTAATACATACACAAATGCAAAAAAATACTTAACATCCAACGGAGCAACAGTGCTATACACTGCACCTGCTTTGACTACATCTATAGTAAAATCGATACTTGTGTCAGAAGATTCAGGCAACGCGGATACAATAACTTTAACAATGACAGACACTGCGGCTTCCCCTGCTACTTTTAGTATATTTAAAACAAAATCTATAAGTGCTAATGGTACCGCAGAATTACTTACTGCTCCACTTGTTATGAAAACTGGCGAGATACTTAAAGTTACAGCCGCTACAGCTAACAGACTGCATGTAGTAGCTAGTATATTAGAGGTGTCATAATGCAAATTGTAGACAGTAATCAAAAACAACTCGATATACATACTATAATAATTATGGCTATAAATAATTTAGACACTGGAGATAAATCTTTAAAAGAAATGTTGGCTAGTATAATAACAGAAGCACAACAAAAAACATGTGAAGTTGTTAATATAGGAAATACTGTATTTATTGGTCACAGAGGTAAAGATAAAAACAAAACCAAAATGGTGGGTAAATCCCTTAATGTAGATACAGGTAGAAACGAGATTAAAAATATATTAAAATACTTTGCGTATATACAAGGACAAGGCATTACACATTACTCAGCTATATTTGATGATGATGACATGATTCCTAGTATGCGTGTCGTACATAAAAGATTACAAGATACTGATACAGAATTTGCAGTAGGTAGCACTAAAGATGGCGCACACTCACTATACGTAAAATTTGGTGAAGATCTTTTAAGCGAGAGGTTTTAATATGTCTTGGTTTACTAGTTTTAGAAGCGATCCAATAGGCACAATAACAGGTGGTATTAACAATACTATTGACGCTGTAAAAGACATTGGTGATTTTGCCCAAGATGAGATATTGATACCAGTTGTTGATGCTGTAGAAGACACTGCAAAAGCCATAGCTGATGATCCTGTACGTTCTTTAGCTTACATAGCAGCTGCATCAGGTCCTTGGGCAGTATGGGCAGTGCCTCTAGTAGCAGCCGCAGACACAGCAGAACAAGGTGGTGATGTAGGTGATATACTTGAAGCAGCAGCAAAAGCTTATGTAGTAAATCAAATTAGTCCGCAAGTAGGCAGTAAAGCTGGTACCTATGTAGCTGGTGCCACAGGAAGCACTACAGCGGCGGCAATCGCTGCAGGAGCCACATCACGAGCAACATCTGCTATCGTGTTAGGACAAGATCCCGTACAGGCTGCTATAACAGGCGGAGTGCAAGCAGGTGTAAGTGCCGCTATGGCTCAAGTACGGCAGAATATAGCTATACAAAATGAAGGAGGCAGTATTGTTGGAGATGATCCTGCAGCAATAGGAGATACAGGAGCTCCTGCACCAGTGCCAGATCCTATACCTGCAGCAGCTCTAGCTGTGGTAGAAACTCAACTAACAGCCACTTTAACAGGACAAGATATAACTCCAGAAATTATGGCTAATGCTGTATTACAAGCAACAGTTACTACAAAAACGGTGCAACAATATTTAAATAGAGCTGACTATGATCCGAGCGATGCCCAAGTAGCTGCAATAACAAATGGTATTATAAGAACAACATCTGCAGCAATAAAAGGTGGCGATATAACCCAAGCTGCTTTGATGTCTATAGCAGAAGCTGGGGCTAAAGAATTACTTAAAACCTTTGATAAAGAAGGTCGAAATGTTATTGATAAAATAACAGGAGACTATGCAGAGACAGAGAAAAAAGCTGGTGAGGTAGACTTTATAGCTGAAGAATATGAAGCTGCAGTAGCGCAGTATAATAGCGTACGTGAAGAAATGATACCACGTTTTGATGAGCGTGCCAGACTAAAAGCAGAAGTGGACCAAGCTAAGATTGATTTTGAAGCTTCTCCGTCTCAACCATCGTCCGATGCCTATAACAACAAAATAATAGCTTATAACACCTATGCAACAGAATTAGATAAAGACTATGAGGAAAGATATACTCCTTTACTTGAGGAATATAAAATCAATGCAGATAATCTTATAAGTCAATACAATACAGCTAATGCTGAATACACAGAATTAGCAGACGGACTAATACAAAATGCAGACCAGTTAGACGAGGTACTTAAACCTACTTATGATGCAACAAACAAAGCATTTGTAGAAGGTATGACTGGCGGCGATTTTGATCCTGAAGCGTATATTAAATTAAACGGATTAGAAGATGCGGGTGAAACAGGTGAAGAGATTGATCCATTTTATCACTGGCTTACCACAGGAAAAGAACAGGCACTACCCGTAAACAAAGAACAATATGATAATGAATTTTCAGAAGCAGCAGATAATTTAGTTAGTAACGCTTTAGAGTATGCTGGATTAACCACTGCGCATATGTCTGAAAATCAAATGAAATTAATTAAAGATAAAATAATTAGCGACCATGCAGGAGATTTATCTAGTTTAAAAAATGCAGATGTAGATGCTTTTGGGCAGTTTGTTGGAGATCAATATATAACAGAACAAGAAATTAAAAGTGATGTACTTTTTTCTAAAGAACAAGACGGAAAAATATCTTCAGAAACATTAAATAACTCTACAAAACAAAGTATCGACTATAATAAAAATAATGTAACCGACGAAGATATTGCTAACAATAAAGCTGTTTTAAAATTTAATCATGGCACTGGGCTTATAAATTGGGAAGATATTGGCGGGTTACAAATTCCTAAATGGAATGATAAATATGGCGCTTTGACTATAGAAAGACGTCTACCTGATGGAAGAGTGCAGATAGTAAACAAAGACACAGGAGTAGTACTCGATGAAGTATTAAGAATAACAATTCATCGTACGCTAGCTGATCTTAAAAAAACAAACCCTGAAAAATACACAGAACAAGTGGCTAAATTAGGCGAAACCGCAGGTAAAATAATTAACGAAGCTGCTAATAATCAACCTATTTATGAGCTTTCTAAAAATATATTTAAAATAGCTACAGAAACAGAAACTGGGCAAGATGTATTAAATAGTGATTTTGTAAAAAACTTTTCTGGTATTGCTACTGAAGCAGGTGGGGAATTAGTCCAAGCCGCAAACGGTATGTTAGTATTTGCAGGTATAAATCCTGAGTCTACTCCTGCAGGTAAATGGGCTAGAGATACTATAAACCTTGGTGGAGATATGAAAACCGAGGAATGGCAAGCAGCATCTAAAGAAATGTTTGGCAATATAGAGGACGCAAAAGGGTTTAAAGATACTATATTCGCTGCATATGGAGAGTTTGAAAAAGCTCCAGGGATGTTCTTAGCTGAAATTATAGGTAAAGAAGTGTTGCAAGAATTACCTATATTAGTATTTAGTGGCGGTGCAGGCACTATTACAAAAGAATTTGCTAAAGAAATGGGAGAAGACTTAGCACAAAAAATGGCCACTAAAGCATCATTAAGCACGGCCTTTACATTAGATGCAGTAGAAGCAGGTGGTGGGTCGGCTGCTAATGCTTTTCAAGAAGCTTATAATGTAGCAATACAATCAGGAATGAATGAAGAAGAAGCAGGTAATTTTGCTATTGAAGTAGCCCAAAAAGCAGGATTTACAGGCATAATGACTAGTTTTGCTACTAATAAAATAGGAGGAGGCGCATTTGAAAAAGCCGTGCTCCCAAGTGGTAAAACAAACAAGTCAGTGTCTGATATGTTTACTACTTTTACAAAAGTTACCGGTACAGAGGCTGCACAAGGTGGTATAGAAGAAAGTGCTGTTCAAGGTGTTATAGAACTAGCGTTGCACCCTCTTGATCCTAGTCGTGATGTAAGCGGAAATATGGCCTCTTCTTTAACTTTTGGTATACTTGCAGGGGGTGGTACAGCTTCATCTTTATATGCTGGTAAGCAAATTTTAGATAATTCAGGTGACTATGTAACTAATGTGCTTACAAACCTTAATCCTGAAGTAAACAAAATCGTCAAAGGTTACGATGGCACACAAGAAGGTTTAGTAGCCGCAGAAACTCAATTAGGCGATTTAGGCCTTTCTGATAATATACTACAGACCAACGTGCTTAATGTTATGAGTCCAAGTGACTATCAAAGCAGTACAGATGTACTTAACGCGTTTAAAAATGTAGAGGGAGTTTATACTCCTGCAATAGGCGAACAAGATCAATTTATAGGTAAAACTCCTGATGCAGAATTTACCACTGCTTTTGATAATTATATAGATAAAGGCACTGTAAACAGACAAGAAATATTAGACGCAGCTGCGGCAGAGAATGTAACCCTTACAGAAGAGCAGATAAATCAGTATATAGGTCAAAAGAACGAAGTTGAGACTATTACTGGCGCAAAAATAGAGTTTGATCCTTTAGGCACTACAGCACCAGAAGCAACAGATTTCTTTAAAGCTATAGGATATGACCCAAGCGAATCAGAAATAACACAATTTACAGCTCCTATATCAGAGGCAGAACAACAAGAAGCTATCGGTAAATTTACTGATCCACTTATGACCGATAGAGGTGAGGTTGAAGCTTATTTTTCTGAAATAGGTTACACTCCTACAGAAGATGATATTACGCAATTTATAGGACAAAAAGAAGAAATTAAACAAAAAATAGCTATTGGTGAGTTTGTCGATCCTAAGATGGTTAGCGAAGTAGAATCATTTGAAGCTTTTAAAACAGCAGGGTTAGAAAATGTAAGACCCGAAGATGTACAAAGCTTGATTGGGCAATATGATCAAAACTTGTTAACAGGTAAAGTAGAAGAAGCTCTACCTGGAGCTCGCTATAACGTGCTTGATTATAACTTAGGTGAGCAAACAAAAAAAGTAGATGCACTTACAGAGTTAATAGGTGCTAAAGATACAAAAATAGACGCACTATCTGACTTGCTAACAGATCAAACCACCAAAACAGATGCGTTTAGTGCGTTATTAACAGATCAAACAGCTAAAACTGATGCACTAAATACTTTATTAGGTACACCTGCAACTGATACAGATATGGCAACGGGCATGTATAAGACTATGGCTGACCAACAATCAGATCTTAATCAACAAATTAACCAACAAACGCAAGATCTTAATGCGTTAATAAATCAACAAGCTGCAGATGCAGCCGCACAGAAAGCTGCCGAAGACGAAGCTGCAAAAGTGGCAGCAGGTAAAAAAGCTCAACGACAGCGACAAGTTCAAAGTGCACAACAAATATTTAGTGCCTTACAACCGCAAGCTGTAGACGTAAAAGAAGTTCCTCTTGCTCAGATTGGTAATCCTTATGATTTTAAGAGTATATTTAGAGATGCGGGGCAAGAGGCTTTTTACCAAACACCATACAGAAAAGGTGGACAAGTAGATAATATTAATGATAGATTATTAAAGCTCATAGGAGACAGCTAATGGCAACTAACTTTTGGGATACTATTACAGACTTAGGTAGCAGTGCCTATGATTATGTAACAGATGTTAATTTTGGTGATAGTGACGAACAGGGCACAGGGTTGCTCGAAGATATAGGTTCAGCATTTACAAATAAAGATGGTAGCATTAGCGGTGATAAAGTTGCAGCTTTAGTAGGTGGTATTGGCAGTCTTGCGGCTAGTTCAGGTATGTTAGGTAAAGATAACATATTAACAAGCATACTCGGTGGTGGTAGCCCTCAAATGGTTGGGTATCAAGGTAAAATACCAGATTATACTGCTACAAGAACAAGAGTTCCTGGGACGTATGATCCAAACCGTAGACCAGGTAGCGGTGGGCAAAGATACTTTACAGATTTAGGTTTTAATGCAGATACTAGTGGGCAAGCAGCAGGGTTACAGGCAGCAAATTTAGCGAATTTAGCCCAACAAAATCGAGCAGGGCAGAGTTTACCAGCAGTGCGAGCCGAGACAGCAAAAGCAGCTAATGCAAACAATACTCAAACACTTGCCGCAGGAGGCATTGCAGGATTAAATATAGGTGGCGATCCACAGAGAAGTGTTACTCCGTATGGTAGGGATCAAAGAATAGCTCAACCTAGATATCTTAGTGGTCCTATGGATGGTATGGCAGACACAATACCTGCAAGTATAGACGGCAAAGATCCTGCAGCACTAAGTGGTGGTGAGTTTGTTATACCCGCAGATATAGTCAGTGGATTAGGTAATGGTAACTCTGATGCAGGTGCTAAGAATTTATACGCAATGATGGATAAAATAAGACAAGCTAGGACAGGTATGAAGAAGCAGCCTCCAGCTATTGATCCTAATAAAATGCTTCCATTAGGGAGGGCTTAATTATGGCAATAGAACAACCGTTAAGTACAACTAACACTGGAGATACCCAAGGTAAACAAATAGGCACAGAATCTGCTCTTTCTAACTATGTTGGACCTTATGTTACCGAGATGCTTGGTAAAGGTCAAGCAATAGCAGGAATGCCTTATGAAACGTATGCAGGCCCTTTAACAGCAGGAGAATCTGATCTTCAAAACAAAGCATTTACAGGGTTAGCAGGTTTAACAGTGCCTACAGATGAGATGGGTACATTTAATCCTACAAGTTTTACTGCCGCAGGTACTGCTGATAAGTATATGAACCCTTACTTAACCGCTGCTTTGCAACCACAAATTAATGAGGCTAATAGACAGGCAGAAATAAAACGTATGCAGGATGCAGGTAGATTAACCAAAGCAGGTGCATTTGGTGGTTCTCGTCAGGCTATAATGGAGTCTACAGGCAATCGTAATTTACTGGATAATATCGCTAAAATAACAGGTGCAGGTTACAGAGATGCTTATGATAAAGCTGTAAATCAGTTTAATGTAGAGCAGAATAGAGAGGCAACGGCACAAGATGCTATTAACCAGTATGGGCTAGGTACACTTCTTAAAATGGCTGATGTG
>Ga0209535_1002485_pt1 | contig 12023 bp, 9 predicted proteins | sample LinPmetageLP28_FD_184041 | JGI IMG/M metagenome (GOLD analysis project Ga0209535, IMG submission 184041) | Marine viral communities from the Pacific Ocean - LP-28 (SPAdes) (version 2) | ecosystem: Environmental > Aquatic > Marine > Oceanic | place: Pacific Ocean | collected 2009-08-22
ACTATTAAGGGGTAATCGTAAATTGAAAATTTACGATTTAATGATTTTATGCTCTCATCAGTCTTAATTATTCGCAATTAATAATTTATCATAATTATACCATAAATGGTAAGGTAAAATTATAATATTTATTTATTATCCAGTCGTGATTAGGTGATATAATCTTCTACATTCCAAATGTGTAAGAGTATCCGCTATTCGCCTTACTCTTTTCATCAGTTCTTCTAATGAATGATTTAATTTTTTAACACTATGCTCGTCAGGTTTTTCTAATATTTTTAAATGATAATTATATTCATTTATAGTATCATCAAATATATAATTATTCTTTTTTAAAAATTGTTTAAATTTTGGATTATCAAATGATATATCATTAGAAAACATAACATCTTTAAGACCATTAAAATCATTTAATACTTCTTCTTTTGTTTCATTTTTTTTAAATCTAAATAGGTCAGTAATTTTACAATAAAAATCATATATTTGATGTTTTAAAATTTGATTTAATTCATAACCTGTATCAGTCTTAATTTCATTATTATAAATATCGTCAATAATAGAGGTTAAATACTCTTCAAAATATTCATAAGAATTACTGATAAATGAGGTGTTATTTAATAAAACATTTTTCATATTTTTAAATAAGATTTCACGCTCTTTTTCAATATCATAATCATATTCAGTTTCTAATCTTATCAGGTGGTTTTTTACGATTAAAATATCCATAAAATTATCTTTATCTTTATTGTAGTCATTAAATACATTATCAAAAACTTTCTGTTGTAAATCGTGAGGTAAAAGACTATAAACCATATCGGCATAAGTTGCTTTATGTTGCGATACAATTCTACTCATCATATTATAATAGTATATAATATTAATTCTTTAAGTCCTTATATTCACTATATATATTAAAATTATTCTACATATACATTTAGGAAAAATAAGTATTTAAGAAATATAATATTTAGTATATATATAGAGCATAATAATAATGTTGAAAATTAAGATACATCTTTATATTTAGACCATTATGCTCTCAAAAGTATATATTTAAAATACCACCTGATTATACATATATATATATATATGAGATGACCGAGACCACAGAGCAAGAGCAACCTGACTTTTACAAATTTATAAATATATGGTATTATATAACACTATATATATATACAATAAAAAAAAAAAAAAAAAAAAAAAAAAAAAAAATAATAAAAAAAAAAAAAATATTGAATATGTGATATAATTATATTATTTAGGAAAAAAATGGGTATAAAGGAAAATTATAATATATACTATATATAAAATGGAAAATACCAAAATCAACATTAAGCAAACGAAAAACATGACTAACGAAAAGGTCTTAAGGGAATACTACAAACTACCAAAGCGTATAAGTAAAGTTTATATTAACGCTGTATTAGGGAGCGAGGGCAATACAAAAAAAGATTTATTTAATTATTTGAATTCTATTTTTAAATCAAATGTAGGAAGTTCGCCATTAAATTATTACAAGAAAAAACAAAATGCAACTCCTTCTACGATGTATGTTTTTGATAATTCTACAAAAGAAATAGCAAAATTAAATACAAAAAATCCTAATCCTGTTCTGTATCAACAATTTAATATAAACACAGACACCAAGTTAAAAAATAATTTAAAAATCAATAATTTAGTTTTTACATCTACTATACCTGAAAATCAAGAAATGAAGTTGTATATTAATTGGAACGCTGAATTATTATGGAGTGGTGATGTTAATGATGATGCTAATTGGTTTTATAGAAACGATGAATATACAGCAACATTATCTTCAAGTGAAATAGAAAAATATACAACTGAGCTAATTAATGCTTTATATAACCCATCACAAATAGATAAATTAAATATTAGTGTTCGTAGTGTATTAACAGAACAAAAATTCGAATTAAACAAAATGCAATTGAAAGACCATAAACCACTTGATATATGTAATTTATATAACGAAGTAATACCTAATGAAGGTGGAAGATGCATACAGAAATATATGAATAAAATATATCCTAAATATTCTAAAAAGAAAATGGAAAATTTAAAGACTACAGAAGATATACATGAATATTGTAAAACAAACAATATCAAAATGATTGCGTATGATATTCAAGGAAATATAATAATGGAAAACAAATTAGAAAAAAAAAATAAGAGTAGAAAGTCTATGATATTTATTGCTTACAATAATCATTTATATCCTATCAAAAACAAAGTTTTAAATAAAGTAAGATATGATGAAAAAGAATTGAAACCAGTATATACATCATCATTATCATATTGTTTTAAAAAAATTATTAAAGAGGGTTTTATGCCCTCAAATCTACTTATGAATGGTGATAAAATTATTTCATTTATTCATAAAGAAGAATTATTTCATAGCAACGAAGATTACGATATTTGTAAAGATATATTAAATAAATTTGGAATTGGTGATATGATGAATGCTTATGTAAATCGTAAGAACATAGGAGAAAAAATTGCAGAACTATATGTTAAAGGTAATATAAGTTCATTTATACCTGAAAATAATAAGTTTATTAAAGGTGGTTATAATTATAATAATAGAAATGTATTGTGTAATGAAAATGAAGAATTTATAACAATAGACCAAAACAAATGTTATTCAAGTATATTATCTAATTTAGATTATCTTATTACTTGTGATGTAAAAAAACATAGATTAAGATATATTGAAGACCAAGACATAGAAATAATAGACCATTATTTATATGTTGTAGAACCAAAATATAGCAGTCAGTTATTAGAATGCAACAACATATATGAAGGCAAACATATTAAATTTTGTCGTGAAGAAGGATTAGAATTTACTATCCGTGAGGAAATGGAAACAGAAAAAGTAGAAAATTATTATAAACAAATGATAATAGATTTATACAATAAAGTTGATAATAAGATATTCAAGGATATTATAAATGTAATGATAGGTAAGTTTGAAAGTTATAGTCATAAGCAAATAAATTACAGAGTATCTAAAATTGTTGATGATGTTGAATTAGATACTATTGAAGATTTACCGACGATTGAAATTTGTGATGGATTACACGCTGTAAAAGAACCAGTTGAAAAATATAATCTTTATAACAAGAAACCTATATCAATTCAAATCAAAGATAATGCGAGAGTTAAAAATTATATGATGATGAAGCAATTAGGATTAGAATATAATAATATCAAACAAGTTAAAACAGATAGTATAACATTTAAACATGATGTAAATAAAACAAAAGAATATTTAAAATATATTAAAGATGAGTTAGGTAGTTGGAAATTAGAAGAATACGCAGAACAACAAGGTAGTCCTCCAAGAAATACAGAAATATCATTTGTATATGAATATGGAGATAGTGATAATATTTTCGGTGATTGTTATGCTGGTTGTGGTAAATCTCATAAAATTATAAATGATATTTTAATAGACGAAGAAATAAAAAAGGATTATATAATATTAACGCCATCACACGCAACAGCAAAGCAATATAGAAAATTAAAGTATAACGCACAAGTAATACAACTATATTCATTAACTAATAAAATACCGATACAAAAAAATATAATCATAGATGAAATTGGTATGGTTGATAATCAAGGGTGGAATGTATTATATAAATGTAAATTGAATGATAAAAGATTAATTGGATATGGTGATAAAAACCAGTTATTACCAATTGGAACTGATAAACACTATTTCAGTAAGAATTGGATTAATTATATGTTTGGTAGTCGTGATATAATGACTACAAATTATAGAAATCATTTTGAAAAATCTTATTATGATTATCTTATAACCTGTAAAGATAGAACTAAACTTATTGATGAAATCAAAAAATATAATAACAAGACCTATTATGATTCTGATATTATAATTGCTTATCGTAATGATACACGAAATAAATACAATAAATTAATGTGTGATAGATTGGGTATTAATAAAAAATTTGATATTGGAACTAAATTAATATGTAAAACAAACGATTTTAAAAATATTGGATTATTCAATAATTTAGATTGTGTTGTTAAATCGTGTGATGGAGTTTCAGTTGTATTAAATGATGACGAACAAGATTACAAAATAAACATAGAACATTTGAAACATTTTGAATATGGATATGCAAGAACACTACATAGCGTTCAAGGTGAGAGTTTAAATTCTTATTATTATCCTGAAGAAGATTTAATACCATTCTTTATTAATAACAGAACTGCTTATACTTTAATAAGTAGATTAAAAACTAAATGATGTATGTTTAAACGAATGTTTGACGGCATATCAGTTTAGTATCATACATATAATATCACTATATTTACTTTAAGTTATTTTTTATGTATTATTATAAGTAATTTTCATTATTAATAACAAACTCACTCTCAAATCCATTAAATATTTTTGATTTTGTAGTATCTATAAATATAAAATTATAAGGTTTTTTAAATACCTTACCTATAATAGAGTTAAAATCTTTTTTATCAACGTGTATTAATTCGTTATAAATTGTTTCTAATTCGCTCTTGGTTGTTCTACAATCAAAAATACAATAATGAGTAATTTGCGACCTTATATATCGTGGCAAATTATTTAATCTTTGTGCTATAATAATACTTGATACTGCACCACTACTTATTTGTTCTCCTGTATCTTCATCTAATAATGGATTACCAATATGTCTATTATTACAAAATAATTTTTTAACGTCGTCTTGTCCTGATTGTTTTAATTCATGGTTTATATCGTCCATTATTATTAAACTTCTACCATTTTTTTCTTCACTCTGTAAATCTTCAAATATTTTCGGTAAATCATTTAAAGTTTCATAAAAATTTGTTTCAGGTAATTTTGGTTTAGTTCCCATAGTTTTTACGCTTGGAGATACGTAATAAACGTTCTCAAATCTTTTACAATATATCTTTTTTTTACCACCTTTTTCAGTAAGAAATCTTAATAAATTTGTTTTACCTGAACCTGATTTACCTATTATCGCCATACGAAACCAACCTTCATTTTTACCTGCTAAAGGGTATGGAATATCGTCGCTAATTACATCATCACATTTAAAGTTATATTTTTCAACTTCAGGACAATCCTTAATTTTCACTTCTGTAATACTCATACTATTATATTATATAAATAAAAAAAAAATTAACAACTCCATAAATACTTCATACTATAATAATTAGGACTTTCTTTATTATTATAGGTCGTTTTTCCTTTACCATCTTTTATACCTTTTGCTCGTTTGCAATAATTTTCTCTTCTTTTTTTATCATTATGGTTTAAGTTTGTATATTTACCTAAACCTGTTGTATCTTTAAAATGTTCGTATCTTTTATCTCCAAAATGTATTATCTTTCCTTTCGGCGTTTTAACCATATATTTTTTATGTTTGCTTGTTGATGGTTGTATATCCATTTATATTTTAGGTATATTATATTTTTTAACAATTTTATCATCAATTTTTCTACTTGCTCCGCCTACTAATACACTTGCTACTCTTGCTTTACCCCAACTTTCGGGAGTTTGATTAGGTCTTGAACCTGATGAATAAAATGCACCTTTTCCTTTATCATATATTTCTTCAAAACCTTTTAATAATTCTTTTTTGCGTTTATCTGTTTTTGCTAATTTATCTGCAACTTTTTCAAAGTTCATGGGGACACCTAACTTCTCTTTTATTTGTTCTACAAATGAACTTTTTTTTCCCTTAAATGATTTAATTTTTTCTCTATCTGTATATTTTCCTTTCTTGTAATCACTTGTTGATTTGTCTAATTGTTTCTTTTGTTTTTCTTTATCTGCTTTTGATAAACCTTTTGGTATATATCGTTTTGGATAATCACTCATATAATATATAAAAATAAAAAAAATTATAGTCCATATGCCCTTAAAATATCCTTCTGTGAGTATCTTTTTTGTTCTGCTAATGCTTCAACTTCTTCCTCAATTACAGGTAAAACATCTTTTTTCTTTGGTATGTTTATTGGACTTGATGGTTTTGGTTCTTGTTCTTCTTTTGGTAAGGATTTTGTTTTTCTTCTTCGTCTAATTACTATTTCATTATCTTCATCACTATCACTATCTTCTAAAACAATTTTAGGCACTTTTTTTTTGCGTGGTTTTCTAATTACCTTTTTTGGTTTGGGTTCTTCTTCTTCACTCTCTTCATTATCCGCCATCGTTTCTTCTTCTTCTTTCATTTTATCCATTATTCTTTTATCTTGTTCTTCTACTAATAATCGTTTTCTTTCTTCTATTTTCATTTTTCTAATTTCTTGTGCTTTTTTCAAACTATCTATTTGTTTTTGACTTCTTGCTTTTTTTACTCTCGGTTTTTCCATTTTTTCTTCTTGTTCTTCAACTTTTTCAACTTCTACACTTTCTTCTAAAGGTTCTTCAATATCTTCATTATTGGCGGACATTATATAATATAGTAAAAGAAAAAAAAATTAATGAACTTAATTCAAAAAAATAAAATATATGTAGAATATAAAGAATGATTAGGTCATTAAATGGAATAGGTAATAGTAGTTCATCAAATATAACTAATAATGTATATGTTAATACACTTGAAAATGGTGAAGCAATTGAAATAGAACAGGTAGGAACAACCACAGCAAATAAAGTTAATTTAGCATTTAAGCAAAATACAACACAGGCATCATCTGTTGCTAATAATGATTTAATTTTAATTGCAGATAATGCGACTGGTAAGGTGGTTAAATATGTAGAAGCAAATTTAGTAGGACAGGTATTAACCGCAACAACACCTATAGAAATAAATAATAATGTAATTTCAACTACTTTCACAAAATCATCTACAGACCATTTATTAAATAAAACAATTACTAGTTTTGTAGGAAATAGTTTATCTAATATTACTACACCATCATCAGGTGGGACTTTAGCATTAACATCTCAATTTTTAACTGGTCCTAACTTTGGAACAGCAGCAACTCCAATAAGAACAAATACATTTGGTAGTATTTATCAACCAACAATATTAAATGGGTCATCAATAGCATTAGGAGGGAAAATAACTAATCAAATAATTATTAAAGGTGCTAATGCAGCAGCATCGGTAAATAGTGATATTCAATTTTTAGAGAACGGAAATACCATCTGTGGAAATGTAGGATTTACTGCTGGAAAACTACAACTGATAAATAACAATTCCACTGATACACTAATTGGAACATCTGGTAATGGTAATTATAAATTAGAATTTATAAGTGATACTAAATTTAAAGCATCGGCAACTAATAATTTAAATGATGGAACAATTACAAATTTAACATCTTTAAACGGACATTCAATACCAACAGATACAACACCTTTAGTATCAACAACATCACTTACAACATCAACTAATTTTGGGACAAGTTCTACCCAAGTGGGGTCAAGAACATTCGGTAATTATATAAGACCAATACAGATAAGCGGAACAACTATGGGATTATCCAGTAATGGTTCAACAAATATTGTTAATACAACAGGAAATGAAACACAAATAGCAGCAGGAATAGTTAGTTTTAGAGCATTAGATAGTGCGGGAGTAGTATTTGAACCATCATTAGCAGGAGGAACAACAACTTATAACGGAATAGATGTTAAAAATAATATTATAAAAAATAGTTTATCTAATGGAAAAGTAAATTTTGGTAGTGATACTCAATTTAAATCATCAGGAGTTAATGATTTTAATACAGGTTCAATTACAAATTTAAATGAATTAGGTTCAAATGGTAATTTATTAATTAACGGAACATCTATTACTCTTGAAACTGGAACAGGTGTAGGAAATACATTACAATTGGACGGAACAATAGTAAATGTAGATGCTACAACATTTTTAAATCTTAAAGGAAGTCAAATCACGTTTGAACCTAAATTGGGAACTGGAAGTGTCGTATTTGGGGCAGCAGCGAATGGAACTTATTATGATATAGATGTAAAAGATAATATTATAAAAAATACACTAACTAACGCAAATGGGACAGCAAGACCAGTTCATTTTGGTAGTGATGTTGAATTAACAAATAGAACTATGAATTGTGGGATAGTTTCTGCTTCTGGAAATATATTTGGAGCAAATGTAGTAGTAGATAGTGTTTCTCTGCGAGATTCTGGTGGAGGTAGTGGAACATTTCCATTAGTATTACCAAATTTAATGACTGATTTTGCTGGTGGTATTATTTCAGGAAATCCTACTCGTAGAATGGGTGGGACATCATCAGCAAGTGAAATAAAAGGTTCAACAATAAAATTAGATAGTGATGTGGTAAATATTGGAACAACAAATTCGTGTGTATCAACTTTTAAAGGGTCTATTACCACAACAGGATTAATAAATAATAAAAATTTAGGAACTATGGATACAGCAATAGCAACTAACGCAACAGCAATTGCGACAATAAATAATGCTGGATATATAACAGCATCTTCTGCTGATACATTAACAAATAAAAGTATATCTTATAGTCAATTAACAGGAACTCCAACAATTCCAACAAATAACACTGAATTATCAAATGGAAGAGGATATATAACAGCATCAACCGCAGATACATTAACAAATAAAAGTATATCTTATTCTCAATTAACAAGCACTCCAACAATTCCAACAAATAACACTGAATTATCAAATGGAAGAGGATATATAACAGCATCAACCACAGATACATTAACAAATAAAAGTTTTAACGATGAAGCACAATTTAATACAGGGTTAAAAGTGTATAATGGTGGGACATCTGGAGGACACGTTGATTTTTATAATTCATCATTAGCATCAAATAAAATGAGATTAAAAGCAAAAGATAGTCTTGCTACTGGTGGTGGTGGAACACTTTTATTACCAAATGTAGCAGGGACATTAGCATTAACAAGCGAATTAACAAATTTTATAACAGCATCAAGCACAGATACTTTAACAAATAAAACAATACAAAGTTGTGTTGGTAATAGTTCATCGGTAATTACATTTCCATCTTCAACAGGAACATTAGGATTAAAAGCAGATATAGATACGAATGCCGTAGCGATAACAGCGAATACTGGTAATATAAGCGAGAATGCTGGTAATATAAATTCAAATACTGCTAATATATCAACATTACTTAATGCTGGTTATATAACAGCATCAAGCGCAGATACATTAACAAATAAAAGTATATCTTATTCTCAATTAACAGGAACTCCAACTATACCAGATACAACAACAGCATCTAATTTTGGAACATCGTCAAGTAGTAATATAATCGTAGGTTCAACAACAAAAACATTAGAATTACAGGGGACATCAATAGATATTGAAGATAAAGATGGAACATCAATAATAGAAATCACAGATAGTGATACAAAATTTAAAGGAACAGATATTAGTATAATTGGTAGAAATGCGACAACATCTCCAAAAATATATTTTACAAATTTTACAAATCCATTCACAAGTTGGATACGTTTAGTAGGACAAGCGGACGCTGGGGCATCTGGAACACATACTTTAACACTACCTCAAGCAACAGGAACTCTCGCTTTAACGAGTGATATACCAAGTGCGGGAAATGGAATTTTTACTATAGCAGGTAGTTTCACATCAAAAGTAGCAACAGCGACACAATGTAATGAATATATATTTTCTTCTGGTGTAAATGCTAATGGTAGTTGTAGGATAGTTTTGCAAAGTGATACAAATAACCCAACAGGAGGACCAGATGATAAAAATACAGAAATATTATTTAAAAAAGAAAATGATTTAGTTCAAGGTTCAATTGGTATGGGAAGACCAGGAACAGAAACAGATGATAATCAAATGATTATAGATTGTAAAACATTTAGTGATGGGATTAAACTACAAACACAAGGAACAACCAGATTATCTATAGAACCAACACAGATTGTAGCATCTAAAAAAATTGTAGCAAATGGGGGTATTGAAACAACGTCAATAAACTTAAATAATCCAGCACACGTAGATATATATACACCTGAAATAGAAGTATCTACATTAACAGATGATAATACTTTTATTGAAATGCGGTCAGGAACAGGTAATTCTTCATCTACCAAAGTATCAACAATAAAATTTTATAATAAAAATAATACTAAATCTGCTTTTATAGGATTAGATACAGATAATAAATTACATTTAACTAATAATTCGTTTGGTGGAAATAACCTAAAAGTAGGTAGTAGTGGAATTGATGTTGAAGCATTAGGTATTTCATCAGGTAATGCTTCATACCCGATTTCTTGGAAAAGTAATATTATGACAACTTATTATGCTTATTTATATAATGTAGCTTCTGGAAATGGGTGGCATTTAAATGCTGTTGGCGACCAATTTTTATGTAAAACAAATAGAGATATTTTATATTATAATACTGATTTAATAGGTAATGGTAGTTTAATAACTGGTTATACGAAACCACCTTTGGGCGATATATATTGTGAAGATATATTTTGTGATGAATTGAATTATCAAACATGTAATACTTGTAGTGATGCAAGGTTAAAGAAAAATTTAAAACCAATAGAAAATGCTATAGAAACATTAAATAAACTCACACCACTTTTATATGATAAAAAAGTAAAAGATGAAACTGATATATGGGGAAATGAGTATATTCCTGATAGTGGGTTTATAGCACAAGATGTTTATAATCAAGTTCCTGAATTACGTTTTATTGTTAATAATGTAGCAGACGATATACCTGAAAATTTTGATAGTAGTGGTAATTTAATTAGAGATTGTATTGGTTGGGATATTGTAGAAGATAAACATGCAACAAGTGTTCCAGTTGATAGTCCTCCTGATGCTAGTGGAAATCCTAATCCTGATGCTGGAAAACAACTAACAGAAGCAACCTATAAAAAAGTATTAAATCCTGATAAAAAATTATCTATTAATTATGAGGAATTAACAGCATATTTAGTAAAAGGAATTCAAGAGCAAGATGTAAGAATAAAACATTTAGAAAATATAATAACTAAATTAACTTCATCTGCTTCATTCGCCAATTTTAAAAAAATAATCTAACACTATTATATAAATGAATATTGAAAAAGAAATGTTAGAATTTGATTTAGGAAATGATATTGATGGTATATTTGATAAAAATATTAGATATGCAGATAAATTTAAAGTAGAACCAAATATGATAGATTTTATGATTGGAGATGGTAAAAATAATTCTACATTAAGATACGAACAAATATTAACGATAGAAGACAATAATGATAAAATTGAAGAAATGGCGAAATATCTTAAAGAAGAAATTATACAGCAAGATTTTCCTGATGAATTATATTTATGGGTTGCGAGAGATGCTTTAGGATTAAAATATAAAAAATATGAAATAGAACAAATGAAACGAGAATACAGAATAAAAAAGAAACGAGAAGCAAAGGAAAAAAAAGAAAATGAAAAAAAGAAAAAGATAATAGATAAACAAAAAAAGAAATGTTTAACAAGAAATATAAAAGAAACTATTTTAACTTTCTAATTTTTTTTATGTTATAGTATAGTATAATGAGTGATATTGTTAATAGTAATAGTATAGAAGATTATGAAAATAAATATGGAATATTAGGTAATACAGAAAAAAAAAGTTTAGATAATTTTATGAATGTTGAGGATGCTTTTAGATACGAATCAAATAGCGACAAAATAAAAAATATATTAGAAATGTGTAGAAATTATAATGTGTGTCAAGGTTTTACACCTATTTCTCAAGCATTACCATTTGCAAAACCATACGATTTTGAAGCAAATAGAATAAATTTACCAACTCCTCAAAAAATGGGTAATATTAATAATAATAATTACAAACCTAATCCTGCAACAATAACAATAGTAGAAGATGAAAACAGAGAAAGAAACTCGTGGGGATTTAATAGTATGTTAGCTGGAGCATCGTTGATAGGAGCAGGAGCATTAGCATATAATACATATAGAACACTTCCTACAAATATG
>Ga0209535_1002487_pt1 | contig 12023 bp, 25 predicted proteins | sample LinPmetageLP28_FD_184041 | JGI IMG/M metagenome (GOLD analysis project Ga0209535, IMG submission 184041) | Marine viral communities from the Pacific Ocean - LP-28 (SPAdes) (version 2) | ecosystem: Environmental > Aquatic > Marine > Oceanic | place: Pacific Ocean | collected 2009-08-22
ACCCCTAGCTTCAATGTGTCTCCAAATATTAAGATCATTTTGAAAGTAATCTAATTTACCATCATAATCAAAATGTGGTATTACATTTCTCCAAGCTCGACCATAAGTCATAATAAAATTACTTTGAACCTCTAAATTAGGAACAGTCCACTCAAATAATTCAGTACCGTTAATGTTTTTTAAAGCACCACAACATATTCCAATTAATGAAGGATCCTCTATAAACTGTTTAGCGTAAACTTCAAGTATAGTAGGATACATTGTATCATCACTATCCATTTGAAATATAACATTACCACTAGCACCATAGTTAGGATTATAAAATAATTCTTTTTTCCTGGACTGAGTATAATAAATTACCCGATGATCATTTTTAGCTATTTCCTTTAAACGCTCTTCAGCATTTTTGTCAGGAGAAAAATCATCAGTTACAACCCACTCCCAATGTTTATAAGTTTGAGCTTTTAAACCTTCATAAATGTGGTCTACCCAATCACTTCGTTTATAAAATGATGTATTAACTGTAAAATTAATTCTTTCTCCTTTCATATTTAAAATGGTAATTTATCATCCTTTTTTTTACTTAAAGGCTCGGAATGATCATCTAACTTTCTGCTTGTTAATGTTGCAAATGGTTGCTCATCGATTCCATTAACCTGTGTACAAGAATCAGGATAATATTCATTAATTCTTTTCTTCATTTTATGTGCATTTTTTCTAGCCATATAATCATTATCAGCATAAACATACATATCCATTGTTACTACATATCTCGAAAAATTCTTCATATTACTTCTTTTTAAATGTTTTAATAAGGTTGTATAAATACAAGCCTAAAGATGCAGGCCAAACTAATATACAAACCATTCTTTCTATATTATTAAATTGATTTTTAGTTCCAAATAGCAACCAGTCCCACAATGATGTGAGAACTGATCCTATTACTATGTAAATTAAAATATAATTCATTATGCAACTGCATTTATAGGCTCATCAAATAACCAATTCACCTTATTTTTACTATTTAAGTTGAAAAACAACTTATTACCACTACCACCTCGACGGTTCTTACTAAAGTGGAAAAAACGCTGACCATCACCGTCAAATTTTAAATGACCCATTGCTGTTGTCATATGCTTAATCTTATTTGACCCAACAAACGTTCCACCTTTAGTAACTTGTTGAATGATCAAAAACGTGCTATTAAGTTTAGCATCATTATTTGCTTGGTTATGTTCATCAAGCAATTGCAAAATACGATTGGTATTTGATTTTCCAGTTCCACCGAAATAATCAACATAATTATCTGAAATTTCAGCAAGCGAATCAATTAATACACAATCATAACCCTCTTTAAGTGCAGTTCGAAGAACAACATCAGGATTAACTTCACTGTAATCACCCATAAACAAGATATCTAAATCTCCAAATTTTGGGAATCGCTTAACATAACCAACCATGTCAATGGCATTCATTTCACCTGAAATAAATAAACATTTTTTGCCTTTAATTGAAAGATCAGCAATAACATCAAGCAATACTGTTGTTTTACCAACCCCAGGATCACCTGTAATTACAACGTTTGTACCTGGCATAACACCACCTTCCATACTAAAGAATGGATCAACCTTAGTACCTGTTTTCATCGGCTCAAACAATTTCTTGTTGAACTCCATATTGTCCATTTTTACTGTTTTAACAACAACACTTTGTGTTGGATTATTAACAACTTTTTTACTCGGACGACCTCTTTTAACTGAATTTTGCATAACCTTTATTTAATTAATTTAATATTTCTGGGCTCTCACCTCATTTACCCCGTAAATATACGAACGCTTCCTCGCTTCTCCACATATTTCGCGCATTACTTTTAACTTAATGTGGAATTCTTTAACATTTGGTTAAGGTGGGCTGTATTTCTAGCAGTTGAACACATATGAATTACTTCAGCAACTTTATCAGTTGACAACCAACCTGCAACTACATCACCATTACCTAAAACAACACCATCGTTATTTCCTGTAATCATAATCTCAGCAGATGTAGCTTCCCAAAATTCTCCATTCATTGATTCATTATAATCACCACCATCTTTCCTATCACAGTAGTTACCAACACCCCATTGAACTGATATACCAAACCCGTTTTCAAAGGTCATATTAAACCCTTTATTAAATGTACTAACAAATTTACTCATAACCTTTATTTTTTAACTATTAATTCTAAATTATTATCTTCAAATTTGATACCAACAACTTCATGGTCATTGTCATCTTCAACTTTTTTGATGAACTTATTCAAATCAAACGACCTAAACATGATACCACTTAATGCTTCTCCATCAAAACCATCTTTCCAGAATATCTTTTCTTCAAACTTTGCCATTTTCATTTTTATTTTGGGCTCGCACCCCATTTACCTTGTAAATATACGAAGGGGATCTGGCTAAGCCAAATCCCCTCACATGAGTCTTTAATAAGTTTTACTATTTATTTTTTGTAGGTTTAGTAATTGGTTTAGTAATTGGTTTAGGAGCTGTAAATGAAGGCGGAGTTACTACAGGTCTTATAGGTCTTGGCTTTGGATTTACAGGTCTTATAATTACTGGAGGTGTATTATAATAATTGTAGTTGTAAGGATATCTATTAATCCCGTTATCATAATAATAGTTGTTATAAACTTTTGGTCTTAATGAATTAACATCAATAAGAATTGTATCACCTTGAGGAGTGACACCTAATACTTTAACAAAATTATACTCTGTTGAAGGTTGATAAGAAGCACAACCTACTATAGATAGGAGTACTAATACTACTAGAAATTTTCTCATATATTTTATACTAGCGGAGTCCCTAGCATTATTTTTTCATGCTTTGTACCAGCAATGCTCCTTGTATATGAACCATCATCGTTCATAGTAATATCTTTACCAGCCAATGCTTTCTCAATAGTAGCTTCGTCAGTTACCTGAGGTACACCTGCTTTAAGTAAGATATCTTTTATTTTTCCTGATACTTCAACATAAAAACCTGGTTTCTTCAACCTATCTATTTTATGTGTAATAACAGCTCTTTTAGCTTGACTAGAACCATCATGGCCTGTAGCAACGAACTTTTCACCAGCAGCTTTACGTTTAGATACGTTAACTGCATCAATATCTCCATCATCATCTAAATCAATCACTTCATACTCAGCACCTCTGCCTGTTTCTTTATCTACATCACTAATACTTTTAAAATTACTATGACCCCCAATGTAGGCATAAGCAGATTTAATTAACTCTATAATATCATCAGCTTCATCAGAAGCTTCTGTAGGACTTAATTTATCCCAATCACCTTCTAGTAAGTATTGGTTTTTAAAATATTTATGTAAACTAAAACTCATTTATTCTTCTTTTAATTGCATATTTAGTAATTGTTTAGCAGCCGTAATTGCACTTTCTAAACCATCATGCACATCATCACTACCTATATGATAAAACCTTTCTTTAGCATCTTCCATATAAGCAACAAATTCATCTAATTCATCAGCTGAAGGCATATTCCAAACACCTTCTTTTATATGACTTGGTTTCATTCCTAATTTAGATGCAGCACTTTTAACTCCATCTCTAGGTTCTTTGTCTTTATCTTTTTTATTTTTAGCTTCGTAAGCTGCTTTAACACTTTCTAGTGTTGGTAATGCCTCACCTGATTTTCTAGTATCGTATCCAGGTGCGTTTTCATTTAATAGTGATTTTTCACTAAGAAACTTTTTTAAATTAAATTTATCCATTATTTTTTTAGTTTTAATATTGATTTAGCTAATTCTTCTAAATATTCATTAGCTTCTTGAATATTTAATTCTTCTAAATCACGTTTAATTTGATCAATATAATAAGAGTTATCTTTATTTTCTTTAACTACACCTTTAGATAGTTTTAAAGCTGCTTGTCTTACTTTTAACTTTTTGATTTCTTCTTTAAATCCTTTAGGATTTTCATCTTCAAGTTTTTTGATTTCCTTTTCTATATCCTTATCGGCAACAGTGCTTTCTGTAAGGAATTGTTTAAATCTGTATAATTCTTTCATTTTATTATTTTTATTGGTTTAATGACCTCTTCCAAATTCGAAGGCAACCCCAAACTCTTGGCCTACCTCTTCCAATACCTCTTCTGGGTCTACTCCTGTGTCTCTAATCATTTGAATTATTTCACCTATTACTTGGCCCGATCTTTTATCTGTACCTGCAGCACCAAAGCTTATTTCAGCTAATCTCAATTGACCTTCATCATACTCCATCTCCTCACCATCAGCTTTTTTAACTGAGTAAGCATTAACATTAGATCCAAACATCCTACGTGATTTAGTAATTTCCATTTCATCACCTCCATCTCTCATAGTTACTTTATCACCAACTTTAAATTTAGCTTCGTTAAGATATTCTCTAAAATTATTTAATTCCTTCATCTTATTTAATTGTTTTATTATACATATCGCAAAATACATCAAGTGGCACTCTATGCCCCATTGTTTTAACGCGATGAATTTGAGATTGCATATACTTACCAGCAACATGATCTTTAAGGTAATCTAACGTTTTACTACCATCAATAACGGTGTCTTTTTCGCCTAATACTATATGAAAGTTATTAGGAACATGCTCTTTTACAAATTTAGGGAAATTAGGCTCAATAGTCCTAGAATGCAAAGCAGGATTAAAAGCAACAACTGGAATCTTGTAAAGCGCTCCTAAAACAAACGCAGAATAACCACCCATTGATGAACCTATAATTACATCAGGTTTAAACTCCTCAACTGTGCTAATAAGGAATGGAAATATATCACTCCTTGTATAATCTAACTCAGGAGCATGAACAAATGACTTAGTTGCTAAGAAATCAACCTTATCACCACCCTGTGGACTTTCTAAACCATGTAGATATAATATTTTTTGTTTCATAACTGTGTTGGGCTCGCACCTCATTTATACGTAAATATACGAACTCTTTCTTGCTTCTCCAAACATTTTCATGGGGACCTTTACCAAGCTAATCCTTTGGAAATCTCTGGTGTTGGGGTTTGGTTTATTGCTTCTTCCAGTGCAGACTCAAGACTAGATAAGTTATCTACATTTTGGTTAATCCAAACTATAACATCTTCTTCTGTTAAAGAGTCCCAATTAATAAAACCCTCATCTGATGGGGATCCACTTAGTGTAAACTCATCATTAAATTTTTTTGTTATACTTCCATCTGTTGTTGTTAATGTCCAGTAAACTTTAGTAACCAACCCAGTTGATGTCTCACGTTCTAAATCTCTGATTGAATAGGTATGTGTCATAATTAATTATTTTTATTTTTATTTTTTGATTCTGTATGATATTTTTCTTTTAATAATTGAGTATCTAAACTTAGAAATAAACACATTCTTTTTAATTGTCCTGGGTTTTCATGGGCCATTGATGTTAAATACTCGTCATCAAATGTGTCAAATATGTCTGTAAAACTTAAATCTTGAAACATGTCCATAAATTCAACTTCTTTACCCATTTATTCAAATTTTTCTTTTAAGTTATTAATTTCAATTACATGCTGTAACGATGATACATATGCCGAGGCTTCAGCATATTGTCTATCTAATAACTTATATAGTTGTTTTTCTGTTTTACACTTATAAGCATATGTAGAATACCATAAAGCATAATCCATAACTGACTCTTCCCAATTAACATAATAAGCATGACCATGTTGAGTTCCTTCTGCTAAGTTAAGCCTTACACGAGCTTCCTTCATTCCAAATAGATTATGATTTTCTTTAAATATTTTTGAACCATAGTGACCTGTTTCTAAAATCGACTGAGCTAGTATAATATGTGGGAATTTAAAATTTAACCCTTTAATTTTTTCAATTAACTTTTCCTCACTAAACTCATTAGCTTCATCTATAATCAATATTTTTTCTACTTCAGTAATAACTTCTGGGTCTCTAGGTGTGGATGTTAATCCTAAAAAAAGAAGTGAAGAGAAAAAAATTGTGGCTATTTTTAAAAACGTAACACCATAATTAGTATTAAATTCTTGATATTGTAATTTTTCTGGGTTGTACTTATATAATTTCATAACTTATCCTTTTAAATAATTAATTGCTTTTTGAATACCTGAACATGCCTCATATTCTTCATGATAGATGAATGTTTTTAAATTTTCTTCTAAAGTCTGAATGAAATCCTCCCTATGGACGGTTATGTCAACTATTTTATCTTCATCTTTTATATAAATTTCTAATACATGGATATTCTTCCTTTTCCCTATTAAATTTTCTAAAATTCCTTCTACTATTGCTTTAGAAATTCTTATATCTTTATCTTCTATTAGTTGAGTAAATTCTTCAGAACTATTTACTTTTATTGTTGTTGCCATATTAAAAATTTTTTAAAAAATCACCTTTGATATTTTTATTTTTTAGTTTATTATTTTTTTCTTCATCTTTAAGAATTTTTGTAGCTAATCTTTCTAAATGTTTTGATTTAATTTTATCATAATCATTTATAATTTGATCATGATTTTTCTTTTTAATATTTTTTATTTTTTTACCCATTATGTGTACGATATTATATCTAAACCATCATTTTTTTCTTCATCTAATCCTAACTCAATTAATCTTTGTTTTTGGTAATCATCTAACTCCCACTCAACATCCCCTTGATTTACAGGTTTATGATCTTCTATACCCTTTAATTGCTTATCTGAAAATATATCTCCTACAGTAAGGAAGAAATGGTTATAACAAAGTAATTCCGTATTTATTTTTCTCCAATTTTTTTTATTTCCATCTTTAAAATGAAGAAGTAAAGGCATTTTATAATCTAAAACCCTACGTTCATGAAAACCACACATAGCACATTCTTCTAGTAAATAACCTTCAGTTATAAGTCTATATTTAAGTTTATCTGGGGAAAATGAGGAAGCATCTACTCTACCTTCAATTATATCTATTAAAGCTGGTTCTTTTCCTGTACTTCTTAAAAATTTAGGAATACCTTTACCTGATTGGTTTTTATGTTGCTCAAATAAATTATCATGAGTATTACTTTCATACAATTTGGCCCACCTTTTATAATGAACATAAGATACATTTAAATACCTAGCAGCAGCTCTATTTGATAATGTTTTATTCATAGCTGCCACTATTAATTCCTTATTTAAGGGTTTAGCTTTTGGCATACTATTTATCTTTATTTAAAGAATCTATTGATTTTGTTGATAATTCTTCACTCTTTTTATAAGACTCAAACTGATCAGGAGTCATTATTTGTATATCATTCCAGGTATGATCTCCACTACCATTAATAGTAGATACAGCTCTATATGCTCCTGTTGTAGAACAGTCTACACAAACCTTATATCCAAATTTACTTAACCTTAACTCTGGCATTGGTTGACCACAAGCTATACAAGGTATCATTTTATATTTTTGTTTTGTCATATTCATAATTATACGTAACCTTTAAAATTTTACGTAAATATACGAAAGTTTTTACTATTATCCTAGTTTAGTTGGGAATCTATGTTTTAAAAATTCAAATAAATCTTTGGATGTTAGTAGTGAAAATTGTTTCCCATTTTCATCTTCAAATGGGACTACTTTCCCATCGGGGTTAAATCTATCTAGGATGTACCACATGATCATATCAAAAGCATCATTTCCATAAGATATTTTTAATAAAGATTCAATAACAAACCATAATTCATTTTTTGATTTTGTTAAATCTATTCCCGATAATTCAAATAGGGCTTCATCGTCTTTATGGGCTGCATCTAATTTGTTTACTATTAAACAAAACACACTTGCCTCATTAACCTCCAAAGTATCTTTTAAAATAATATTTGAACCCAGAATTTTTTCAAATAACTCTTTTAAATCATCTTTACCCTCAAATTCATAATCTTCACTCATGCTTTTTTTACTTCAAATATTTTTAAAAAATCTTTTAGTTTTAATTGTTTTGTTTTAGAGGATAATATTTCAGCTTCATATTTAGTATCAGCTTTTACATAACCTATAGCATCTTCAGAACCTTTTATTGTAAATTTATATTTCATATTTTTTAATAATACTTCTAATTAATGAACATTTTTCGTAATTTTCTTCTACTATATAATACTTAATTAAATTATTAAGAACATTTTTATAGTTAGATTTTTCTATTTCAACAACTAATGATAAGTTAAATATATTAAATAGTTCAACCTTATCTAATTTATTTTGTAAAGCTACCTCTATGGTTTTAAAACTATCTTCTAGAATAAAATGTATAAATTCCTCTTTAGTTGATAGTTTTTTTAAATCTTCACTATTACTATAAATAATTTCAATACCTGTGGTTTCTCTTAATTGAGTTACTTTTTCTTTTTCCATGAGTATAGTTTTTAAGATGTGCATTTATAAATATTAAACAATCTCTACTTCTATATTAATGTTTCCTAATCCCCAATCTTTTGTATTATTTGTTTTGGTAAAATTTTCAACCCATTTCCAGGGATCATTATAAGCTTTATTATCTCCTTTATAAGGTCCTTCGTTAATTTTATCTAAAACTCGTGTACCATCTTCTTTAGTATAATAAGCACCATGTTCCATATGATACAATGCTGGTTCATATAATACTTTTAAATCAAAATCATTTAAAACTGCTTTTTTCTGAATATTAGTATCTACATAACAAGCATAAATCATTTCTTCCTCAAATCCTTTAATCTTATTCCAAACATCTTTATGAGCTATTTGAAAATCCCCACAACAATTAATTAAACTATATTTATCATTGGGTGTTACTTTTGCTGGAAAGTGTCTCGCTGGGATGGTTGTTAAAGATTCTCTTAGTTTATTTATTTTAGTATTATATACTATGTCTTTAGGAGCTTCTCTCCTTGAAATTGTATAAAAAGTATCTTTATTTAGAGTTTTAATTAAAGCTTTTAATTCTTTCCTTGTTGGGGGGATGATATCAATATTAGTAGAAACAATCCAATCTGCATCACTTCTTTTAATAGCAATATTTCTACTTAAGGACTCATTACATTTTTGAGCATTTTTATCCATGATAATTTGGTTTACTACACTATCAGGGATAACAAAATGTTTTATTTTTCCTTTAGATGGAATTTTATCTTCAATCTCCCATAGAAAAGAACCATTAGAAGAATTCCAATCTACATAATTAATTTCATCAAAAGTTTCATGCATAAATTTAAAATGGAGTATTCCCCTTTCTAAATCTTTATAACCATCATTTCTATTTACTACTACGGATGCTATTTTCATAATATTTTATTGTTTTTTGTAAGCCTGTTTTAAGAGAGGTAAATTCATAACCTTGTAGGTGTGTATTAACTAATTTTTTACTAGGAGAACCAACAAAAGCATTAGTATCCCATTTAATTAAATTAAAATCATAATCTACTATATCGCATATAGTTTGCGCATACTCTTTAAGAGTGTAAGTATTCCCTGATGATAAATTAAATAATTTAGGGGCTTCAGGGTTATTCATACAAGCCATCATAATATCAACAGCATCATCAATATAAATCAATTCTCTTTCTTGTGTTCCATCTCCCCAAAGAACTACTTCTTCTCCCCCATCTTTAGCTGTTACTATTTTTCTTATTAAATCAAATATAAAATGTTTATCATCTAGATTATAATCAGGACCATAAAATACTGATGGGATTAAATAAATTGAGTCCATTTGGAATTCTTTATTTAATGCTTTCAAACCCACAAGTAGGTTTCTTTTGGACATACCATATACTTCATATCCTTCTTCAGGTTCCCCAACTAAATAGTTATTTTCTGATTTTACAACATCATTGTTATAACCACAAGAGGATCCAAATGTTATCATTGTTGCTCTTTGTTGATATTGAGTCCAATAAGCCAACATATCTGAGTTAATACTATTATTAACTATCCATTGCTCCCCGGGGTGAGTTTGACAATACCCACCTGCTGCTGTTTTAACTGCTAAGTGAATAATTATATCAAATGTGTCTTTTTTACAATACCACATTTGTGTAAAATTGCTTGAATTAAAACTAGTAATTTCGTGTTCCTCCTCTTCTAGTTTTTTTATTAAATGTTTTCCTACAAATCCTGTGGATCCTGTTATTAAAATTTTCATAATTATTTATAGTTTTAATAGTAAAATATAAAAAGAATCACTTAAGTTCCTTACTTTATTTTTAAAGGGATATTGATATAAATTTAAAGTAGTATCTTTTAAAATATCCGGGAAGTTTTTGTACCAAACATGTTCATCCCAAACAGTTTGATGTAGAGAGTGACCATTTATAACTTCTTCTCTAGTAGAAATAGAACCACAAAAAAACCCTCCACTATTTAAATTGTCATTAATATGTTTGAAAAATGGTTTTTGATCTTCAGGTTTAATGTGTTCTATAACTTCCCAAGCTGTAATAATATCAAAATTTAATTTTGTATCATTTTCAAATAATTCATACTTTTTTGTAACATCACAAGTAAATAAATTTTTATTATGATATTTAGGCCAATTAGCTCTTCCATTTAAGGCACTATAATCACTTCCCTCTAATCCTACACCTAAATGTCCTTTATTAATATAATCTATTACAAGTTGACCTCCAGAACATCCTAAGTCTAAAAAATTGATTTTATCTTTTCCTCTTTGGGTGTGAAAATTTAATGTTTCATTTATAAAATCTTCACTTGTAAAATTATCTCTTTTTGTACCCCAAGGACAAATATGGTCCGGGGAGTCATATGCTATAGGATGGTTTGTATTTAATGTTATCATAAATTTGTATACTTTTTATTATTATCTGTGATTATCATTCTATATGCTGATATTAGTTCATCAATACCTTCCTCAATACCATATAAAGGTTTCCACCCTGTTGCTTCTAATTTATCATTAGATACTATATAATTTCTATTATCCTTATCAGTTGAAAATTCATTTTCAATAATTACTAAATTAGGAAAATATTCTTTTATAGTTTCTGCTAATTCTTTTTTATTTAAATTAGCATCAGATAATCCTACATTAAACACTTCACCATTTAATCCACTATAATTTTCAATACAATGGAGAAAAGTATAAGCTATATCTTTTACGTGTATATAATTTCTTTTAAAATGGGATTGGAATAAAACTAATACACCTTCAGTCATTGTTTTATATACAAAATCATTTACTAATAAGTCAGTACGCATCCTAGGAGATGACCCAAATACTGTGGCTAATCTTAAACATATACCATTGCCCCAATCCATTATATATTCTTCAGCTTTACATTTAGTAATAGCATAGTGAGATAATGGGTTAAATGGAGAATCTTCAGTAATTATATCTTCTGAGCTACCATATTGACTATTCGTATTAGGCATTAATAATTTTTGATCTTTTCTTAAGTTATCTACAATAAATTGTATTTGCCCAAAATTAATGGCTGTTGCTAATTCTTTATTTACGTCACATGCAGGTGCCCCCACTATAGCTGCTAAAGGAATAATTACATCATGATTGATAATTTGTGGTAAAAATTGTTTTTTATTAGTAACATCACCTTTAACAAAATTAAAATTGTTATTATTACATAAGTGTAATAAAGATGTTTGCTTATACATTAAATTATCAAATACCGTTACATGGTAACCATTATCTAATAATACTTCAGCTAATACTGATCCTAAATAACCAGCTCCCCCTGTTATTAATACGTTTTCCTTTATCATAATAGTTTTGCGTTTTTATCTCGTAAAGATAATATAGGGTTGTTAATAGGCCAAGGAATATTTATTTTTGGATCATTCCACTTTACTGTGAATTGCTCTTTAGCTCCCCCATATAATGTTGATTGTTTATAACTAAATATCCCAAAATCACTCATTACTAAGTGACCATTAGCGTATCCTGGTGGGACTAATATTTGTTGTCTATTTTTATCATTTATAGTAAATAATTCCCATTCCAAATATGTTGCACTATCATAATTC
>Ga0209535_1002489_pt1 | contig 12007 bp, 15 predicted proteins | sample LinPmetageLP28_FD_184041 | JGI IMG/M metagenome (GOLD analysis project Ga0209535, IMG submission 184041) | Marine viral communities from the Pacific Ocean - LP-28 (SPAdes) (version 2) | ecosystem: Environmental > Aquatic > Marine > Oceanic | place: Pacific Ocean | collected 2009-08-22
AAATATTTGGGCAAAGTTGTGAGGTGGTATCAATCTACTGAGAGCTTGGCACCAATTCTTTATGAAAAAAATGGAAACAAAGTACCTAAATCTGAAGGCGCGCGACAGTGCATGAATATTAAAAATTGGGATGAACAGCCGAAAGACTTAGACAAGGCTTATTATGTTCGTGAATGTATTGAGATAGCTCATCAATTAGGTGCCGAAACCTTTTTAGATCTTAATCAGATATTTGCCAGTAATTTTGGAGTAAAATAATGCCAACAGTTTACGTTATACAAAATGACAATAATAAAGATCTTTCAGATGCTAAACGATATGGGAATCTAGAGGCGGTCTTTTTTAACCCAAGAAAGCCATATGATACAAATTTTTTGTTAGATATGGCTCATAAGGTTTTAAGCAAAATAACGAAATACGATTATATTTTAATGTTGGGTGACCCTGCTCTGTGTGGTGTTTGCACTGCGGTAGCACGCGAATATTGTGATGAAATAAATATACTGTCATGGGATCGAAGGAGCTTTAGCTACTTGCCTTTGACGTTCGATTTTTCAGATGCGGAATGACAACCGCTAATTTCAAAAAGGAGAAAAAAATGTCAAAGCAAAAAGAACCTGACTGGCAAAGTGGTTTGCGTGTTGGTAAACAGAAAGTGCCACCCCGTATTTGTTTGTACGGAGGTCATGGGATCGGCAAGTCTACATTGGCTAGTCAGTTCCCAGAACCAATTTTTATATCTACAGAAGACGGTCTAGATAGTTTGGAGGTCACGAGCTTCCCAAAGGCTACCGAAAACAGTCAGATTATTGATTCGATAGGCACACTGATCAAAGAGGACCACAAATTTAAAACGTGTGTTATTGACTCAGTAGATTGGTTGATTGAACCTTTAATTTCTACCCTCGTAGAAAATAGTCACGAGGCTAAAGATTTAGCTTACGGTAAATTTGCGGTGTTATGTGCTGAAGAATTTCGGGAGATATTGCAAGGTCTGGATGTGCTCCGTCAAAAACGTGGCATGAACATTGTGTTAGTTGCTCACTCTCAAGTATCTAAATTTGAAGATCCAAGAACTGAGCCTTATGATCGATACAGTCCAAAGCTACCAAACAGATGTAATGCCTTACTAATGGAGTGGGTGGATGTTTTAGCATTCTGTGCAATGGATGTGATGATACGAAAATCTGACACTGGCTTTAACACTTCAAAGACACGAGGTGTATCGTCAGGTGAGCGGCTGTTGCACTATGTTGAAACGCCAGCTTTCGCATCTAAAAATCGTTACGGTTGCCCAGAGCAATCACCAATGACCTATGAAGAATTATCTTCTGTAATCCCTGTTGTATAAAGAAAGGAAAAAACAATGCCTAAATTTGGATTTGATGTAAATGAAGTTGAAGCTAATGAGCCGATCAATTATGACCCACTACCAAAGGGTGAATACACTTTGCGTGGCATAGAGGCTGAGTTAAAGGACACCAAAAATAACGCTGGCAGTTACATTTCTGTCAAGTATGAGGTATCTAAAGGTGAATATGAGGGACGTTTAATCTGGTTTAATTTTAACGTCACGAATGCATCTCAACAGGCTGAGACTATCGGTAGACAACAATTAGTTGCTTGGGCAACGGCTTGTGGTAAATCTGACTGTGATGACACTGATTTGTTAATGGAAAAACCATTTCAGGCAAATGTTGGAATACGGACAGGAACAAATGGTTATGCCGATAAAAACGAGATAACAGGTTTTCTGTTTAAACCTACAGCAAAGCCACGGTCTGCCCCTAAATCGGCACCTGTGGAAACTCCGTCAAGTTCGGGTAAGCCTTGGGACTAACAATAACAGGGGAGGGTTATCCCTCCCCATAAGGATTTTTTTATGGTTGCGTTTCCTAAATCCCCAGAACAAATTCTTATAGATGCAATGTATAAATCCTATGCGAAAACAGAAAGCCTGTCGTTTAGTCGATTGGGTGCGTCTGGTATCGGTGAAGAATGTATTCGTAAAATATGGTTTAACTGGCGTGGATTTTCTAAAAAACAATTTGAAGGACGGATTTTAAGACTGTTTGAAACAGGCCATTTACAAGAGGAGCGTGTCATTCAGGATTTGATTCGATCTGGTAAAGACGTTTACTTTGTTAATGACTACGGTAGTCAATATGAATTTGAGCACGATAGTGGTCACTTCATTTGTAAGGCAGATGGTGTTATTAAACATCAAGACAAAAATCATTTATTAGAGATTAAAACCCATAATAAAAAATCATTTAGTGCATTACAGAGACACGGTGTAGAAAAGTCTAAACCCGTTCATTATAGCCAAATGCAAATCTCTATGTATTTAGGACACTTCACACGAGGCTTATATGTGTCGTTATGTAAAGATGACGAACATTATTATGTTGAAAGAATAAAAGAGGATAAAACTCATCAAAAATCATTGATCAAAAAAATAGAAAGTTTGATTAATGCGCGCATGAGGCCAACAGGCATTAGTGAAGATGCCAGTATATTTGCTTGCAAATTTTGTGATCACAAAGATGTGTGCGTTAAAGAAACAAAACCTCTGTTTCACTGTCGCACTTGTGTGTATGCAATACCTGTACATAATGGTGGATGGAATTGTGACTTGCATGGTACGCTTTTAAACAAGCAACAACAACTCATAGGATGTGAGGATTATCAGGGATTATGATTACCATTGGAATAGACCCTGGCCTTACTGGAGCCATTGGAGTGTTAAATGATGGTCATTACGTTGTGGTGCATGATATGCCCGTTATTTTAAAGGGTAAAGGCAAAGTTAAAAATGAGGTAGACGTTGCTGGTGTTATTCGATTTTTGAGGCAATACGGAGAACCTTCTGAATATATTTCTTGTGTTATTGAGCGTGTTAATGCAAGACCAAATCAGGGTGTATCAACCATTTTTTCGTTGGGTGATAGTTTTGGTTGTGCTCGTTCTGCTGTATCGGCTTGCCGTTTTGAACTACGGTATGTAACGCCACAGGTATGGAAAAAACATTTTAAATTAAGTTCTGACAAAGAAGAATGCCGTGCAATGGCTGTTAAGCTATGGCCTGACGCACCATTGCATTTAAAGAAACACCAAGACAGGGCCGAAGCCCTGTTGATGTCTAAATGGCTGTACGATACTTTTTACGACTGACTTTTTATCTATTTAAAGCCCAATCGTCATAATCTTTAATATTTTGAGAATACTCTTCCATTTCTTGAACAGTCATTTGACATTCAAATGCTTCTTGAAGTAAAGATGGATTTTGGACTACTCTTTTGCGCCAAAACTTAATTTCATCGGAATAAATGCTTTCAGTTAAAATTTTATTAATGCTCATGTCAATTTCTCCGTTATAAGTTATTCTTTATTTATATACCCTACTTCACTTAGGGTCAACCCTTAAAAACAAGTTTTTTTCATCTTTTCTTCTACGATTTAAACCCCTGATGTACTTGCCTGATGCGTAGCTCCACTTTGGGAACTCTTTGCTTGCACCTTCCATATCGCCTTTCAAAAGTTTTTTTCTAAGTGTGGATGAACCTAGACTTCCACTGCCTAGATTATAAGTAAAGCTAACTAGGGCATCAAACTGTGACTGTGTTAGTGACACTGGCACCAGTCGCCGCACTGCTTTTTCGTATTGCACCAATTGGTGTTGAAGTAACGCCATCGCTTCATCTTTTGTAACAGGTGGCGTATTTTGGGTAACACGGCTGTTGTCAGCCAATCTGGTTGACCCATACCCGATTGTCCATACATTTGCAGAGCAACGATATGGAGCATTTCTAAACCCTTCCCAATGGCATATTAAGTCAATTCCTGCCTGTGATGTTTTAGTTACTTTCTGGACATCCATGCTTGCATACCAAAAAATGCTCCGATGATGCCTGCCAGCGCAACAAACAGCGTTGATAGAAGGCCAGATAAAGCCGTGATTCTAGTATCTGGTATCAGTCCAGATAACAGTAACCCTGTCAGAATGACTATTACTACAAAACTAGCAATGGTTATACGGCTCTGTATGCTTGCTTTTTCATATGCAGTGTGAACTTGTACTTCTTCACTGCTTATAACACCATCCCCGTCACGGTCCATTTCTTTTTCAAATTTTATAGCATTCATGCTCTACTCTTTTTTGTAGGTTTAGCAGTTTTGGCTGATTGCACAAAAGCCTTAGCCGTTGGAGCACCTGGACTTCCTACTTTACGAGTTGGCTCTACTTTTTTTCCAGCAGTTTTTTGAGCCGCTTGTCTTTTTTGTTTAGCATGAATATTTGCATACAACCCTCTTTTCGGTGCCATTACTTATCCCTTCCATTGTTAATACGATCACGCAAATCATTCACCAATTTAAATAACACCTCAATTTTTTTAGAAGCCTCTTCTTGTAAAACTTTAACCCTCACAAGGGCGTACACGATTCCTCCGACGAAAATGGTTAATCCTAGCCCTACATTGATGGCTTCTGTTATACTAATTCCCCCGTTCTCCATAGCTTACTTCCTGAACATCCTACTCCCAAAATAAAATGAAATAATGCTGGCTAGGATCGGGCTATCAACATCATTTGACCATACCAGCGGTAAAGCGTCTTTTATCATCATGCCCTCGTATTGGATCATTCCAAACAAGGCAAATGATTTTATTCCAATATAAAATAACAGGAATAAATAACTAATTGTCGGTCTTACACTAGCGCGATACGCACCGACCCAACCATCATTTTTCTCAGTGCTTGCCTGTTGATATAAGGCTACAGTTTCCGCAGATAAAGCTTGCACCTCTGCCTTGTCACGCTCAAATTCAGCCGTGATTCTTGTCAACTCAGCTTGCTTATCCATTAAAGCAAGTTCTTGTTTATTATCTTCTTTTTGCTTAAAAAAATCCAAAACAGAGGGTAGAAAGCTGCTTCCAAACCCAATAAGCGATCCGATAATTGTGAGCATTATTTAAGCTCCGTTAATTAATTAAAAGCGGCCATTAGCAAACTAATCACCAGGAAGGCCGAAAAAAATAACATTAGTAATTGTACAATTACGGTTTGATCACCTACCCACTTATGAATTTTATCTAATAATTTTGGCATAGTTAGTCCTCTGTATTGTATGGCTCTATTTGATCAAATTTTTGAGTGTTTTGCACTTCTCGTATCAGAGCTTTATTTGCTTCTCTAGTTCCCTGAGATAATAACTTTTCACCTCTAATTTCTCTACCTGTTTTAGAGCTAACAATTTTATCTATAGCTTTTATTGCGGTTGCTACTTCTTCAGGCGGTCCAGTTAACAATTCTGCCATACGAACTTTAACAGTTCCTGGAACTGCGCTGTTCTTAATAATTTTTATAGCATTAGGTAATATACGCATAAAATTCAGAGTATCTAAAGATGTTTCAATTCCTTGTTGAATGCCGTCCGATAGAGCATCATCTAATTTTTGGTTACTATTTTGTAATTTACGAGTTGCAGACTGTTTTAGCAAAGCTGATGTTTTAATAAAAAATTCTGATTCAGCTAAAAGTGCATTTTTTATAAATTGAAAATCAGCAGGGTCATCACCTAGTAATGCTTCTAATTTATTTTGTACATTTGGCGATTCAATAAAACGAGCAAAGTTTTTATTTGTATCAGGTGCATCCAAGAATTTATTTATTAAACTATCTGCCGATCCTAAAACATAAGAATCACGATCTACGCCTGATAAATTTTCCATAGTGTTTTTAATTTCAAAAGGACTTATTTCTTTATTGTTAAAATCTTTTGCACCTTTTTCTAATGCTTCTAATCGTGTAGATGCGTCTGAAAATTCTCTTCGTGCTTTTTGATACAGACTTACACCATCCCCATATTTTGAAGCATCTAAATCATCGACACGTTTAAGAAAAGCCTGTTTATCTTTTACTAGTTCTCCAAATTCACCTTGATCGTTAGTTTTGGCTGTATTTATTTTTTTATCTATTGCTAGTTTTATAGCATTAACTGCTCTAACATTTAAACCTGTGACTACACCCTTTTCATCTATATCTATTCTTAAAGGTGGTAAATCATCAAGTATTTCATCAGATACATCATCTCTATTAGCTGCTCTATTCTGTAGACTTTTTGCTTCAGGAACAAATTTTCTAAAATTTTCACTATTAATATATTTTATTAACTTTGGATCAGTAATTACTTCACCATCTTGAAACGCCAACTTATAAGATTTATCGGCTAAAATTGCTCTCTCACCTTTTGTATTAAATTCAATTTCGGCTCGATTTCTAGTTCCAAGTTTTTTTTCTATAATACTTCTTACTCTATCTCTTGCATCTTTCTGCGCTTGTCGCTTATTTGATAAAATAATATTAGCTGCTTTTCCTGACGAATGACCTATACCTTGAGCTAAATCAAAAATATTATCACCAGAATCAGACAGGGTAACAGGCACTCCGAACTCATCACGAGTATTACTAATTATTTTCTGTGCATCTTGGATTGTTAAATTATCGTCACCTAATGTGTCTTTAATAATGGTAGCTGCTTTATCTGTAATTACATCGCCTTCAGGATTTCTAAATCGATCTATAACATTTTTACCTACTTTTCCTAATCCTCTTACTGCTGCTGTGCCTAACGGACCAAAAGCAGCACCAAATGGCGCGGTATACATTGCTGTACCCAATCTATCTCTATCGGTATAAGTGCCATCCTCAAGCCTACTTTCTTCGGCTGAATTGTACCCAGTAAGACCTGCTGAAGCTGCACCTGTGATAGCAGCTCGTCTATAACGACCACCCATTAATGCATTTAATGCTTGTCTTAATGCCCCCCCTTGACGGGCAAAATTAGCTGCAGCTACAACTCTTCCTCCAGGAATAGGAGAAAACAATGCCCCTAGTGTTGGAAGAGTGCCACCTACAGCTTCTAAAGCTGGAGCTAAAACAGGGTTATCATCTTTATAATTTTTATAATATTTTTCTTTTTCTCTTAAAATGTCTTCATAATTACTGTCATCAATTTTAGATGTTAAATAGGCTTCGGCTTTTCGCACTGCTAAATCTTGAATTGCCTCCTGTTCACTGCCAGCACCCATTAAAATACCTTCTTTAAGAGCTTGTAATGCACTCATCCACTTTGCTCCTCAATTTGTTCTAATTTATGATTATTATTTTGATAATCTGTATATCCTTCATATGGAGCTTTAAATCTTTCACTACTTCCAAACCAATTTATATCGGCCTGATTATTATGAATTAATCTTTTTAAGGCTTTTACTGATAGCTCTATAACTTTTGCTCTATCCTCTCTACTTAGTGATTTAGCACCACTTAATTGTTCTAGAGCTTCTCTTTCCCCGTCAGAAATTTGACCGCCAAAAGTAGCTTTAAGTTTTTGCAATGCTTCACCTGATAAAATACGATTCAGTTGTATTGTAGCTCGCACCCTTTCATTTGAAGGATCAGCCTTTCTTTGTAAATTAAATGCTACTATGTCCTTAGGTGAACTGTCATAAGAAAGTGATATTAGTTTTTCAGCAAGACCCAATTGAATTAAACTTGCTTGTGCTGTTTTAACTTGATCGTTTAAATCTCCAACTTTTTTACCTAAATATGTCGGCATTTTATTTTCAAGTTGAGCTTTTCTTGCTCTTTCTTCTTCATACTTATTATACCAAAGAGTAGATCCAATTTTAATATCTGGATTCATATCTTTTAACATTTTTCCAATTTCAGTTTTTGGAGATGCTATGTCTGTAAGATATTTTTGTTTCTTTAAATATAAGGTTGATAATTTAATTGCTAATTCTTGTCCTTTAATGCCTGATTCATTAAGAATTTTATAAAGTTGTAATTTTTCGGCTCTAAGTTTTTCAGCGTCTTTATAAGATAAATCTTTAACTTTATTTAACCTATTATCTATTTTTGCTAATTTACTAGCCGCCATTTTTAACTGTAACGCCTGTGCAGATCGTTCAGATGTTCTTGTATCTTTAGAAAATTTTCCAAATTCTTTTGCAGCAAGTCCTAAACTTTCACCAAAAGTTCCTGTCTTGGTTGGAGCACTTAATGCTGAAGCTAAATTGAACCATAACTCTGCTTTGTCTGGTCCTTGTTGTGTATTTTCAATCATCTTCAATAATTGCTCATCATAGGCAGATTGAGCACCTGTCTGTTGACCACTTAAACTTTGTATTTCTGGACTGTATCTAGACGTTGTACTTGTAGAGGGATTTAACATTTGATTAAGTACATCTGCAGCACTAATATCAACAGTTTGGCTTTCATCAATTACTTCGTTAGGTGTTTTAACAACAACAGTTTCTGTTTCTTTAACATTAGGAACAACTTGATCATTAGGAACAGGCGCAAATGCATCATATGGTGGCAACACTTCTACTCGTACACCTGTGCGTTCAGCACCATAAGGATTAGTATATCCTCCACCAAGTTCATAGCCTTTAACCTCACCGCCTCTGTTGTACCAGCTTCGATTTTCATTTCTTCCAAAATCAACAAAGTGTTCTTTAGCTATTTCATTCATACGATCTGTGCGTGCTACGCTTGGAGCAAGTCCTTCGGCATCAGCCACTCTATTTGCATGATCAAAAACATCTTGATTGTTAGTTAAGTAATTAAATCCTGAAGCAACATTATTACTTGCAGTGGCAAGTGGATCTATTGCTCTTGCTGATGCATCTGTGTAAGTAGAAGCAGCAATTGGAACTGGATTAGCTAAGTTCGCTAAAATTTGGTCTTGTTGATTGGCAAATTGAAGAAAATTATCAGTAACTTCTCCATCTACTACTGGAGGATTATCAGGATCAAAATATGCTTGATCTACTGTCATAACTGGGCCAGTAAATGGTGGATTAGGATTAATTACACTAGGGTTTCTTGTAATAAAATCGGCAGACGGATCTATTTGATTTGAAGGCGTGCTGTTAAAATCAGGATTCCTTAAAATGTTGCCATAGTAATTACCAATCTGATCTGCTACCAATTGATTGCCAGTATTATTAATTCCTAAATTTGCAAATTCATTTTCATAAGTTCTTAAAAATTCGTTTCGTTGTGCATCGCTAACTGGACCACGATTTGTTTCTCCATCTCCAGGCTGTCTTCCTAGATACATTGTAAACATATCTTCATATGTTTGAGGCTGTTGTTGGGAAGGCGTTGTACGAAATTGAGAACTCTCATACATAGGTCTGTTGCTTAAACGAAATTGATATTGATCTTGATAATTATCAAATTCAGCTTGTTTTGCAGAGTCAAATGTTAATGTTCCTGGCGTTGTTATTGTTTCTCCCGTTTCTTCGTCAATAGTTTCAACATCTGGCCCCATTTCTCCCGTGTATTGAGCCATAGTAGGAGTAGCTAAACCGTACTGTCTCATCAACCTGTTTAGATTATAACCCATAGCTTAATCCTTAGTTAAATAATTTAACGTATACCTAATTTACCACCTGATAAAGAATCTAATCCTTTATATGTAGCAAAGCCTGCAGCTATTTGTGATAGTGGGCTTGGAGAATAAGTAGCACCCTGTGACGTTCCGCTTTGAGTAGTTCTTGTTGGCGTTATTGGTGCCAAGCCTCTTAATTGTGTACTTAAAAAATCTGCCTGTTGTCTAGGATACATTTGTTGATCTAGAAATTCTTTTTCTGCCGCACTTAATTGTTGTTGCATTTGAACTTGCTGAGATTGCCCTGCCGCTTCTAATGCGGCGGTATCAGCATAACCAAGTGCTTGTCTTTGAGCACCAAGATCGGACAGCCCACTTAAAGCTCCAATTTGTCGATTTAAATCAGATTCCTGTATTTGAGCGACTGTTTGACCAAGACCTGCTTGTCTTGCCATGTCTGCCTGTTTGTTTGCTATTGCCTGTTGATAACCTGTGTTCATCATATTAGCTTGTGCATTTAACAGATTTTCTGACTCATCTCTTACAGCCCTAGATCCAAAATCACCCATACGACTAGAGCCAAATTGACCTGCTTTTATAAAACTGTCAGACACAGCAGGTAGTAGATTTTCGGATAAATTTCTAGCACTTCTCTGTGCCATTCTATCCATAACCTCTGTTTGATAAGGGTTCATATAATTTTGTATGTTGCCATACGATGTTTCACCAGCCTTATCAAAATAACTTCTAGCTTTTTCTTGAGCAGTGTTTGTAGCCATCATTGCTGGGTTTTGCATATTGGTTGGAAGCATACTAGTCGGTGTGTCAGGCAATGGTGCCAAACCAGCCACAGCCCTTAATCCTGCTTGTGAGGCGTTTAAATCTGGCAAGTATGCGTTTTGATTTGATTGTACGTTTGTATATGCTTCTTGTTGTAACGGAGATAAGTCTGCAACTGTTGGTAATTGATAGCCCTCAAACGGACGGTTTGCTAAATTTTGAGATAGCTGTACTTGATTAAATATAGCATCTTGCATCCATTTTGGGGTTTCACTTGTACTCGTGGAATAACTTGTAGCTGTTTGTGGCGAACCTTGAAATAAACTACCCATTATGCAATCCTTTTCATGTATTCAAGTGGTGACTTAGCGTCTGGGCTAAATCGACCATCTGCCAGAGCTTTTCCTTTGTGCGATCTTAGATTTTTTCGCATTTGATTTAACATACTAGCCCCTGCTTTATTAGAGCCGTTCCCCAGCATTGAGACTGACTCAGCGTCTATAACATATTCCCCATCTGACAGTCTCGCATTTATTAAGTCATCACGACCATCTCCAGACCCCGTAGCATATCCTGGAATGGCACTAAGACCACCTCTTGCATATCGTTGTGATGTAACCGATTGTACTAAATTTGGTTGTTGGTTAAACATACCCCTACCTACTTCAGATTGAAATTTATTATTAGTAATAAATTCTGTAACGCTTGTTCCTTTAGCATTTGCTGCCGCTTGAATTTTATTCCAATCCCAAGTAGCTAAATTTCTATTAAAATATTCTTCTTGGGCCTTAGTTAATTTAGGTGGAGTTACGCCTTTGTCTGATCCTCCGTCCATTGATGCTAACAAGGCCGTAATCCCTCCTATTTTAACAGCATCAGTACTAAGAAGTTTAGATAATATTCCTTCTTCTGCCATACTTCCTTCTATAGCATTCATATTGCTTATTGCATCAGCATTACTGACAGCAGGAGTAGGAGGTGCGTTTACAGCATCCATATCATTTACAGCATCCATATCATTTACTAGTGATGCATTTCCTGCTGTTTGCACATCATTTGGGTTAGATAAATTTAAAGTCGTTGCATTACCTGGATTTCCATTTGAAATAGGAATTAGTGGTCCCTCTGTAACAATTGGAACCCTTGCAGATGCAAAATTAGAACCACCCAGTAATTCATTGTCACTGTAACTTGCCATTGATGGATTAGGTGCCATAAAATCAAATGTGTCTATATTTGTGTCTACGAAACTATCAGCAACAGGAGAACCAACTTCACTAAAATAATTATCTGACATTCCTGAAAATCCTGTATTAGTAGCATTAGATAAACCGCCAATACCACTTTTAATATTGTTTATTACTGAGGTACTAGCTTTTGAAATCATAGGAGCAACAACACCCCCAACACCGCCAACGAGTGCATTTACACCTACATTTCCACCAGTAAGCGAGGCTCGTGCAGCTCCAGTTAATGCTCCTAGAGCACCTCTCGCCAACATATTTGTCCCTGTTTGTCCTAGTGAGCTTGCTAAATCTGGAGCTACATTACTAAAAAATGAACTAAGCCCGTCAGCACCTTGAGTAAAACCACCAAAACCTCCAGTGATAGCACCTAACAGTGGATCACCGCCCGTAACAAATGAAGTTGCACCACCTAAAAGTGCTCCACCCGCCACATTCGCAGCGGCACCACTTAATCCAATTGCTGTTCCAATGGCTGTTCCAAGTCCAGGTAAAGCAAAACTTAAAGCAATTGGCAACGCTACTTTAAGTATGTTTTTTAAACCTTTATATTCTTGTAACCCTGTGTTTGGATTAACAG
>Ga0209535_1002491_pt1 | contig 12003 bp, 9 predicted proteins | sample LinPmetageLP28_FD_184041 | JGI IMG/M metagenome (GOLD analysis project Ga0209535, IMG submission 184041) | Marine viral communities from the Pacific Ocean - LP-28 (SPAdes) (version 2) | ecosystem: Environmental > Aquatic > Marine > Oceanic | place: Pacific Ocean | collected 2009-08-22
TGCACCTGTCTCAGCAATTGCGCGACGGGAGGACATTGAAAGTTTTGTAAAATCTGTGAATGTTGGCACTAAAGCGTTGGTTTGGCTTACCAAGTCGCTAACTGCTACACCGAAGTAAGCCATAGCCTGAGCGTTTTGCGTTATTGCTGCAGAGTTTGATCTGGAGAGGCCAGTTTGTTTGGAAATGGCAGCGTTTGCAGAATCAACACTGAATGTAAAGGCTATCGTTGTGTTGATAAACCCTGATACAATGCCCTTGAGGACACCAAATGCGGCGCCGAATAGACCTGCTTCTTTGACAGTTTTAGCGATACTGTCAATCATTTCAAGGTTTACAAGATTGTGCTGGCCGTATACTGATATTTGTTTTGCTATACTACCAGAAACCGACTTGATGGCACTTGATTGCGCTTTTTTAGCTGCGGTGTTTTTATCAGTGTTGGTTGTATCTTGCTTTAAGCTTTCAATCGTTTTGGCGCGCTCGACCTGTTCTTCTTTCATGGCAGCTAAAGTTTGATCTGACACTTTTCCAGAGCGTTTAGCAGCTTGGAGTTCGGACTCCCTTCTTTTCTGGAGTGCTTCAAGCTGTTCTATCTTAATTTTGTTTAATTCTTTGGCTTTCTCGTCACTATCACTCTTGGCTTCAATGATCTTTTTCTGCCTTTCGAGAACGTCGTTCATTCTTTCTTGCGCGGCAATTTCTTCAGCCAAACCATCAGTCGAAGAGGTACCACCCCCGGCAACTTGATTGATTGCATCCATTAATTGCTTGATAGTTATAGCCATGCGTAAAAGTCCTTACTCTTTAATTAGTTTATATAAAAAAAGACAGGGGTTTAACCCTGTCCATATTTTTTAGCGTATGATGGTGGCGGTGTTGGATTGTTTGTAGACGTTAGAGTTTGCGAACTTTTATTGGAATTACTCGCAGTATCCATTGCCTCTTTTTCCGCCTCAAGTTGCCTTATAAGCCTGTCAACAAACCATTTCCTGAGACCGATCGGAAGATTGTAGGCTTCCGAAAAAGACCAACCTCCTGAGTATTTTAAAAAGAAGAACTGTTCGTAAACGTTCTCCATGTACTCAGGCGTCAGGCCAAAAAAAGTCCGCAGATAACGGAACCTCCATATCTGACTCGTAGTCGCATTCTTTACAATCAAAGTGCTGGGACATATCAAGGTTGGGGTTCGTAAGTCTGTACGCTTCTCTAAGATGCCTTGCATCGATAGAAGGAATGTTGTTTACAGTATAATCAATGGCCTCTGCAGTAGAGTTGCCGTTGACTGAAACTAGCATGTTTGTCAACTGTCTGGTAACAGTTCTTTCATACCGATTCTTTGTCTTTCTATCGCTCTCAATACCATCCATAAGGTATTTTTCATCACTTCCGGTTAATAGCCTGAATGTGACTTCAAGTTGTGTTCTCGGCAGTGTTGTACTAAAGGTGCCGTCCTCGTTCAGAGTGACCTCTAAAGTATTCAGAGAGGTTTCGGTATGACCTATCTCGTTTAAGTCGAAGGTGTGCTCTTGAACCGCAGTACAACTGGGACAAGTAACCTTTGTGTTGTAGTCGCTTCCATATGCAGCAATTCGAGTAGCTACAATAATGGCGTTTCTATCACCAACTAAGATAGACGATGGATTAATGCGTTTATCAACGATTAAGCTGTCAATCACTCTTTCTAAGGCAACACCTTTCTTAAGCAAACTGCGTGAGGTAAGCATATCTTCCTCTTTGGCAGTCATCTGTTTAATCTCTATGGTATCACAACCGTAGAGGGGGTGGTTCTGGGGGTAGTATTTACCACCAGAAGGCAATGCAACAAATTCTGTAGGGATTACAAAGGAGAAATCTCCTGTTCCCACTTGTTGTGAAGTTAAATTTGGAGACCCGTTATCTTGTTGCATGGGCGGGCCCCCAATACGATCACTGTTTCTAGACAATATACACCTCTTTTTTCTAGATATGTCTTATTATATCACGACTGGAAGAAAGTTGTACCCTCGGAACCAGCAGTAGCTCTAGAAACTCCGTCAAGAGTCTCCACGCGAGCCCAATCATAGCGTAATTCGAGTGTCATTTCTACCAAGTCATCAGTTCCATATGCCAAATCGCCATACTTCACAGATGTGATGAAACCATTCCAAAGAGTCCACTTTTCAATCTCAGCACCGTCGCCATCAATTTGAGAGATGTAAACAGTACCAAGAGCACCAGCAGCCTTAGACTTCGACATGGTGCCGAGAGAGTTAGGGTTGGATGGTGGGTTGTAGCCGGATAAGTTAATGATATCAGAAAGAGTTGCAGTCATATCTGGATCGCGGGGATCAACCAAAGTTAAGGAAATGGGATCCCAGCTAACGGCTCCTGGGTAGTAGAACTTGTGGTTCAAATATTGGTGTTCGGCAGTCTCGATAGTGAAAGAAGGCTTGTTAACAGTCTTTGCGTACCAGAGAAGGGAACCTCCTTGGGGCGCACTGATTCCAGTGAACTCTACCTTAAATCGAAATTGTCTTTTTGGATCTTTGAGGGCATTTCCCTCACCGAAATTGTCTGACCAGAATGGCATCTTTTAGAACTCCTTGTTATATTTTTAAATAGTGTGTTAGTTTGTTTTAGTCATCAAATGATGCGCCAGTAGATGCGATTACGAAGTCAATTGCAATGAATTCGATTGATCTAGCAGGCTTAACCATAATCTTGGCGTAAAGAATGTTCTGATCGACAAGATCTGGCGTTGTTGTACTCTCGTCAAGAATCAATCGGTAATCAGCGATACCGAAGTTGCTCTTAACGTTAGCGAGGAAGGGCTCAACAAGTCCCTTGAAGCGGTTCCAGGTTGTTTGAACGTTTTGTTCGAACAAGATGCTGGAAGAGATAATCGAGATTTGCTTCTTAAGGTAGATAACCAATCTGCGTACGTTGATTCGATCAAGTGCGGAGGTGGATTCCTGAAGAGTCTTCTGACCGAAGACCACGATCCCAGTACTTGGGAAGGAAGCAATTGGGTTAATACCCGCATCGTAAAGTGTATCTCTTTCCTTAGATGTAAGTTTCTCGGTCACGTTTGTGACTGGGATACCAGCAGCACCGTCAGAGAGACCGCCGCGGTTGAAACCAGCAGGTGCGAACCAGAGTTGAGACTTACGCTCAGAAGAGGCAAGAACACCCATCATGGCGACTGTAGGTGGAACCCAAACCAACTGGCTTGTGTTGTCATCGCGAGTCTGGACCCATGGGTAGAAGGTGGCGCCGTAAGAGGAGTCAATCTTTCTATCGCTAAGGGCAGTAGCTGCAGCTTGTGGGGTGGTTGCAACACGGCTTGATTTGTCAGAGTAGTAAATCTCGTGTGAGGGGAGGTACACATCTGGCAGGTCAATAAGGGCCATTGCATCAGCGCGACTTTCGCAAACATCAATCATGTGTTCTGTGAGAGAGTTGTTAGTCACACCGGGAGCAGACAAGAGGTTCATATCGACTTGTTCTGGATCTGCAACCGAATCGATTGCTCTCTTCAGAGAGTAGAAGATCGAGCTGTTTTCGTTGTTCGAAGAAGCGGTCATACCCTTGTTGTATAACGGATCGGGAAGCTTGATATCGAATCCATCGAATCCACCCCAGAAAGGAGCGGTGAAGCTGTCGTAACCCAAGTCGAGAAGTGTCTTGTATGTTCCGCCTGCAGTCACAGACGATTCGTCATTTCTTGAGCCAGAACGATAGAATACTGTGGCAGATGTCGCGCTTGGACGAACAACATCGTCAAGAGTCATGATATATGCAAACCCATCGATGCCCGCCGAAGCAGAGACAGTTGGATCGTAGTTGTCACCGACACCATTCTCAAGAAGGCGGTTAACCATCTTTGTACTCAGATCGAATCTGTTTGTAGCAGCAATTCTAGTGGTAGAGATACCGAAGGATGCTTTAGTGACATCAGACAGGCCACCATCGGAGGAGGACAGTCTCAAACGAATGTCTGGGTATCTTAATTTAACGTGGCGGTTCGCACCGACTACGAAGGTACTAGCAGAAAGTGCTTGAGAGAAAATTCCGTCCATACCGGTACCGGCAGTGATAAGGTATTTGTTAGCAAGTACACCATCAGTAGCGGGTGTACCGGCAGGCCCAACATCAATTGCTGGAATGTCGCTTATTTTAGGAGGTCCGTAGTAACCGAATGGAAGAAGAAGGGCGTCAGTGGCGCCGGCTTCAACATCGGAGTTCATTTCAACGTAAACAAACTTAGAGTTGTTGGGGTACTCACCATATTCCTTGATTCTTCTTTCAGTAACGCTGAACTTCTTAAATTTGTCACCAATCTTGCGAGCAAGGAAGTTGGGCGACGAAGGATCAAGAGTACAGTTGTCGAATCTTTCAATTACTTGAATAGCGTTGTCAGAATCAGACATTGCTCTGATTACTACAGAGAACGTACCATAATCGGTTGTACTGTTGTTAGATTGACGAATACTGGTAATCATAACCTTGGCGTTTTTGTTTAACCATTCACCATGGCCGCGGCCACGGAGACGGAACAGTTTTTGCGCCTTATCTTGAGGATGGAAGTCAGTCGCTTCACCCAAGTCTTGACCGACAAACCAGCCGGCGGTTGCTTCTCGGGACGCAGTGCCCTTGAGGTTGGCTAAAGTGTTTGTAGTCGAGCCGCTTTTCGCGATAACTCCAATGAAACCAATCATTTTTTGACTGAAGTTATTGGAAACTGTGTCGCGGGTTTCTTGATCGTATGTTTCGCCCAACCAGTAACTCTCAATAGAGGAGGAAGGGTAAAATTCGTTGTAACCAGTTGTTAATTGCGGGTTTGTATTTAATACCTTGCGAATGTAGTTTTGAGCGTTATCATCGAGACTGATAGAGAAACTGCCTGTTGCAGCCTTGGAAGCAATTTGAATTTTGAAATTGCCGCCGGCATCAGACTCAACCAGCGTTCCATTCTTATGAACGATATTAAGGGGGTTTACGTCGGTGCCGACAGAACCGGTTGTGGCATGTGCTCCCTTCAGCTTAACTGAACCACTGTCAGCGTAAAACACTGCTGCCAACGATGCCGTTGGTGGTGTGCGGTCGGCTGTGATGTAGGCTACCTCTGTGAGAAGGTTTACCATAGAAGACGAGGGGACGATGAAAAGACCGTATGCTCCACCCTCAAGAGTTGGAGACAAGCTTTGGTCGGTCTTCCAACCTGCTTTGGCAGCATCTGTGCCATCATTGTTTGTATCTTGGTGTCCCAATACTCGGACATAGGTTAATGGGGCAACGTTAGAGCGTAAGAACGCCTTAGCTGCGTAGATACCATACATCGGGGATTGGTAGTTACCATCACGGTATACATCACCGCTGCCGCCGCCGGCTACTGTGTCACCGAAGTTCTGCACGAATTCAGAGTAGGAGCTGACTTTAACTGGCTCCATGGCGATGCCGCGAGGGGCGCGTCCGACCACTACTGGGCCAATAGCATCTGCTGATTTTGGTACGAAGGAGTTATCAATTTCATTGATGAAGACTCCTGGTGAAACAAATTTAAAATTCTTAACTGACATTGTTGTACTTCCTTTTAGGTATAAATTTGTCTTAAAGACTTGTTTATCATTATTTAAATAGTATTTCTATCCTCAAAAGGATGAAGAGAAATGATAAAATGCGGTTGAGTTCCTGATTTAGTCTTCAAAAAAGGAAGGGTTACCAGGAACTGCGGCTTGTTCCCTAGGATAAGTCACAACTACAAAGTTTTCATCCATCCTCACAAGTTGACGATCGTCATTTTCGCCTTCGCCGATTAAGTAGCCTAAAACACGTATTGTGATGTCGGTAGAATACATTCTGTTGTCTTCATTCAACTCAGCGGCATTGTTGTTGTGTGTGAAGTCCTGTTCTATAAAGGCTTCGTATATATGGCCGTTTCGTCTCATCAGGAAGGAGTTGATTTGGCCCGTTCTAGTCATAAACGGTTGCATCAGGGAGTTCATTTGCTGTTGGTACTCGGTTTTGATTGAGATCTTGTAATCCAAGTTTACATATACGGGTATTGGTATGGATAAAGTCTGAATAACAACCTGATGATTTATCCTTGGATAGTGTTTTTGAAGTACTTCCGTAGTGAAGGAACGTGTGCCGGTGGCAACAGCAAAATTTCTTGTCTTATCTTGCTTGACTCTCTTCGCTATAACAAGGCGACCGGTACGGCCGTCTTTCTTATCTGAGAATACTTGTGCTTGAAAGCCACCCTTTCGTGAGGGGTCTTTCACAATCCCAGTCCTTTCAACGCTGATAGTAGGTAAGATTATGGCGCCATCAGCGTCTCTTAACGACTGATCTTCTTTAACTTGGAATGATCTTTCTGGTGTTTGCCAGAATATAGGCACCCGAGTAAAGCCTGCATTTGTTTTGGCACTAAGATTCAAATCTTCTTTTAGCCAAGACATGATAGAGTAGTCAATTGACTCAATAGTAGAAGATAGCATACCCACTTCCTGAAGTGAAAAGTTATTCTGAGTGGGTGGTAACTGTGCGAAGTCAAAATCATCAGGTAGCATCGAATTGTCCTCTTCTTGCGCGCTTACATGTCGCATTAATCTCAAAAGTTTCGTCGACTTGGCCGAAAAGTTTGCGTGGCTTAGATAATTTAACTATCTCGTAATAAACTTTACCATACAAAATAAAATCACCTTGCCTTACAAACACATCTTGATCTTCTGTTAGCCTTCTCTTATGGAAATAGACGTTGATAATGGAGTCCGAGTCAGTTCCAACACCTGAAAGGTATGAAGTAGTCTCTTCCTCAACGTTAACAAGCGCATAAACACGGATGGGGGGTAAATAAGTCTTCTCTACGGCCTCTCCATACATGTCATGGAAGTCAGTTCTCTCCATATCAATAGGATAGTAAAGGATTTGTTGGCCTATTACCTTCTCAATAAGCTCATCATTGATTTGCTTAACTAAGTCTCTTTCTTTTTTACCTAAAAACAGCGGTGGTGGTGGTGTTTCCGGTCTTTCCCATTCGTCTGACATTTAAATCACCCCACAAAAATTGGTAACGGAGAGTTCTTGAATATATTCTGAGTAGCATCGGCTGTTTCCGAATCGTACTTGACAAGCTCTTTGTATTCGACTTCCTTCAACATCTCCATTAACTTATCTTTTAATTGTTGTTGTTCGTCTTTAGCTTGTGATAACAGTTCACTATGATTAAGTGTAACACTCTCGCCAGGAATCGGCAATGTTGTGAACTTACCGCGGATTTGACCCAACATCTCCTTGCAGAGTGCCAAGCCATACTTGCGGATCCACTGTTTGCCAATTGCGTTGATGTTTTCGTAGGGTATGTTATCGAATGGTAGAGTATTGATGTTGTTTACACCGTCTACACCGTCATCATATCCCTCATTAGAGGTGAAAACGTCCTGATCGTCAACATAAAACCTAAACCACATTCTGTCGATGGTATTGAATCCATATTCACCGGGATAAGGGTAAAGTCTCAACTTATTATCGATAATCTCATATGAATAATGTGAAGATCTGGTATACAGCGAATCTTCGTACATTATAGCTTGTAATTTGTTTTGCCATGTTGGAATAATCTCAAATGTAGAGTCATCGGCAAACTGTCCGTATGTCGAAGAGTTGCCAACCACATTAATGCCACCATAATATCCAAAGAATCTCCACATTGCGCGCGGAGTCTTGTAAAAAACCTTATTTACTATGATTCTCTTGTTACCAACCTTGCCGCTAAACGGTACTGCATTTCCAAATTCATCTTCGCCTGAAGCGCTGGCGGCTTCAATGATACTTTGAAGATCGTAATCTTGTTTTCCGTCAATAGCTTTAAACGACGCAGAGTATTGTGGTTGTGTACCCCCATAACCGCCCATAGAAGCCATTGTGTCGCCGATTCGCTTGGCTTGCTGGACCTGGACTCTAGGAAACTTAAGATTGGCGTTAGCGGTGCCTCCAGTCATGTCTCCATGATGGTCGAATGTACCTGTAACGTTACCAAGTGCGTTGGAAAGAACGTTTTTACCCTGATGTAGATTAACAATGTAAGAATATTCTAATACTGCTTCTTCATAGGCTGCATAAACGTTTGATGGAGTAAGTTCGATGTCTACAACATCGCCACCCAGTTTCTTATATGTATATGCTACTTGTTCCGAGGCACCACTGAGGAAGGCCGCGGATGCGGTATACATCCCAAAAGGCACTGCTGAAGCGACTTCTGTTGTTGAGCCGGTAGATGTCAGAATGATTGCGCTTGTTTGAGATTGTGGGGATAAATTTGTTGGCATTTGTAAAGTTCCTTAAATTAAATAGTAAACAGGCGATCAATGACCTCTTTAAAAATTCGGTATGACTAAACTAAATGAAAAAAACCCCCGATCCTTGAAGGAAAGGGGGTAATTTTATTACTATGTTAGGTTGTCAATCAAGTCAAGCGGTAGATAGTAACGGCTGCAGCGCCAGTTCTACGAAGTCTCAGCATCGAGGAACCAGAGGTATCTTCACCAGCAACATGGGGGTCGAAAGTCATGGCGCCAACAAGTGTGACACCAGTACCACCGGTAACCGTGAGGATGTGGTCTGTAGTGGTCGACAAGTTGATGATGCTGAAATCAACCGAATCACCGTTCGAGGTCAAGCTCAAAGCAGAAACCAAGTTTGCGGCTGTATCGGTCGCCTTCGAGCGGGCATCGCCGGGAGTCATCTTCAAGATTTGTGTCTTGATGAATGCACCAGTGATGATAGCAGTGCTGTCGGCAAGCGTTGTTTCGGTCGCTTGGTGACGAATGACTGGGTGAGCTTCTCTAAAAGCTACCACTCCTGCAGTCACAGTGAGACCGCCGGCGGTAATTGTGTGACCGCCAGAAGTTACTGTAACACCTTCGTCGGCGATCAAAGAGTTAACTGTGACATCCGAACCTTCCAAATCGATTGAACGATCCATCTCTTCCATTAATTTTTCGAGTCTTCCAAGACCCATTCTTCTATTACCCATAATATATTTCTCCTTTTATAAATTATGTTATTGCAATAACCCGTCTCATTCAATGATTGTACTCCAGCCACTTCGGAGTACTATCTTTCTAGGGCAGTGGCCTCGCCCAAGGAGAATAAAGTCAAGTTATAATAAATAGTATAATAACATGCAAAGACGAAAATGTCAAAATTTTAGGGGCAAAAAAATTTGAGAAATTGACATTTTTACATTTCACTCTCAAAAACAAAAACCCCCGCCAAATGACGGGGGTTTTGTATTTAGTCAGCTTGACTGATTTTTAAATCAACCGCCGCTCTCGCCGATAAGGCCACGAACAATAACAAGACCGTACATATCTGGACGGACCATTTTCTTGGCGTAACGAGTCATCACGCCCTTACGAGGTACGAAGTCCTCTGGTCCAAAGATAGTTGGAGTTGTTTGCAGTGGCACGTATGGTGCGTACACGTATCCGCTTTCAAGGAAAGAGGAGCCGCGACGGCCAACGAGAATCACGTTACGCAAGAAGTATGGGTCAACGTAAACGTCGAACTTCTTAGTAAGCGCGCCGACCTTCTGAGCGCCGATGGAACCACGCTCATCGTCAGCAGTGACGGAAGCACGGAAACCAGCAGTGAACTCAAGGACGTTAGCAACTTCAGGTCCACAGACGATGAAGTTAGCGCCGCCACGAAGGGTCTTGCGGTGAATGTTAGCAGACACATCATTGATGGTCTCAACAAGAGTCTCATACCACTCGGAAACGGTACCGGTGAAGTCAGGGGCAGCCGAAGTTGCACCAATTTCAGCACCAGTGTTGCGGTTCACGAAGAGACCTGGGGAGCGAGACCAGTACTTAGTACCAGCGGTAGCGCCCTTAACGAGATCTTCAAGGATCTCACGGTCGATCTCAAGAGCGATTTGCTCGGAGAGGATAGAAGTCAATTCGACTTCAGCATCCAAGTTGTGGTATGCGTTAAGGTCTTGACCTAACTCAGGAGTCCACTTAGCCTTAAGCTTCTTGGAAACAGCGGTAACAGCAATCGAGTCAACTTTAATGTCGATCTCGGGGATGTTGATGTTGTTTTCCAAGCCCCAGGGATCATCACCAATAACAGAACCAAGGGCTCCACCATTAATGAAGTCATCTTCTTGGGCGAAGGTAACTTTGTGACCTGCGGAAGCAGTAAGGATACCATGAAGTTGTGCTGCAGTAGCAGAACCATCATAAGAAGCAAGAACAAGCAAGCCTGTAGTCGTGCTAGAGCCACTGAAGCGGGTGAGACGACGAAGTTGGACACCGCGTTGACCTCCACCATCGGAACTAGTAGTGTTAAGACCGGCGTTCGAGCCAGATGCATCTTGAAGAGTAACAGTGACGAAATCATCTTCGTTGAAGTTTGTCAAGCCAGACACTGTGAAAGAAGCGACGGCAACAGTTGCGCCGGTAGCACCTTCAAGTTCAGGGTCATGTTGACAAAGGTCAGGAAGAGCACCAGCAGAAGCACTGTATGTACTTGCTGTGATGAACGTCATAGCCAAAGCAGCGACGGATCCTGTTGGGGAAGCGTAACCGTTATTCAAGTTGCGAGGACCACGCTCAGCGTTGGCCTCAGAGATCAAGATACCACCAGTGATTTCGGACGCAACGCGACCACCACCGTAAACGGACTCTTCAGAGCCATCGGTACCGTAACCCAAGCGAGGGAGACCTGCACCGTTTGTAGAAACAGTGAAATCCATGAAGAAAATGAGGCCCGAGGGCAAACTCATAGGTTGCACGGCGACGAGATCGTTGGCAATGAGGCCAGCGAAGACGCGACGTACAATGGGGAAAGCTACAGCAGCGAAGCCTTCAACATCGCCGCCAGCCATCGTGGAACTTTCACGAAGAAGTTCCTTTGCTTGATTTTCAAGCAAGCGTGCCATGGTCTTGCGGCTGTTTTCGCCGGTAAGACCTTCAAGAAGACCGGTTTTCTCCCACTTAGAGAGAAGAGCACCACCTTCTGCACGCATATCTCTGTTGACCACACCTTCGGTCAATCTTTCGATAATACTAGACATAATAAAATCACCTCCTTTTTTTTATAATTTATTTGTGTTTATTTTATTCCAGCAAGCCTTCTCATACGATCCGAGAATGGATCTTGAGAGGCCACTTTGGTCTCTTTACGAGACGCGGTTAATACAGAATTACGACCACTGAGTGCTTCGCTCAATGACTTAGGGCTTCGCGTAGGCTTAGCTTCCATTGTGCTTTGAAGCGTTTCAAATATAGTCTTTGCTTCTGTGACTGAACCCGCGCCGGAAATAGCTTCGACAATTTTATCTTTCTGTCGCTCATTAAGGGAGGTATTTCTCAATACACGGTTCGTATATAACAGTCTTGCATTAGAAAGATTAACTTCATAGAGATTCTCTTTGAGTTCTTCCATAGCGGACTGATAATTCACCAATTCTTCTTTAAGGCTCTCATTGTTTGCGAGGGTCTTTTCAAGTGTTTCCTTGGACTCATTAACTTTTTCTTGCTCTTCTTCGACTGATTCTTCTTCAGTCTCGGTAGAGGCTTCATTTGCAAGCTCTCTTTCTTGCTCGTCTTTCAATTGTGACGTAGGGCGGCCGGCCCAGCCGGAGATCTCTGCTTTCATATCAGCAGTGAGTTTTTCCATTACCGAATCAAAAAGACCATCCATGTCGATTTCTTCATCAACAATTTCAGCGTCTTCTTCATAGAGTTCTTCTTCAGACTCTTCCATATTGTAACGGGGGCTATTTGCATCACACTTCTTGTGTGCTTCATCTTTAGACATTCCATCTTTCATGTGTGCTTTTTTGCAAGCATAGTAAGCGTCATCGTCATCTTGGAAGCGATCTTTAAATTCATTAACTTCTTCTTCGTTAACGGAATCATCTTCGATCTCTAAATTAATGTCTTCATCGATATCACTGGAAAGTGCTTCGATTGCTTCTTGAAGTGCGCCCAAGTCAATGGTAACTTCAACAT
>Ga0209535_1002493_pt1 | contig 12002 bp, 14 predicted proteins | sample LinPmetageLP28_FD_184041 | JGI IMG/M metagenome (GOLD analysis project Ga0209535, IMG submission 184041) | Marine viral communities from the Pacific Ocean - LP-28 (SPAdes) (version 2) | ecosystem: Environmental > Aquatic > Marine > Oceanic | place: Pacific Ocean | collected 2009-08-22
CTCGTTATTGGAGTTGTAAATTCTGGTCTAAAAAACCTGTCAGTTCTATGGCTTCAGAAGAGGCTATCGAATGGGATGACGAGGAAATTTTGAGCGAGTGGGCTTGGAATGATGAGGGATTTGCTGAACATCAAGATTTACTAAATGCTTACCCATTTCTTACTGAGATTAAGTTAGTGGTTGAAGAAGAAGAATTGTAGGTTATAATATCCTTACTAGATGAGGGTATTATTCATTTCTGACTTTACGCTAGAAGATAATTCTGGTGGCGCACAAGTAAGTAATAAAATTATAATAGATAAAGGCCGAGAGCTTGGCCATGAGATCAAGGAGCATAGTTATAGATCATCAGCTACCGATTTTCTTTCTTCTTATGATTTGGTTGTAAATTCTAATTTGGAGGTTATAAGTAGAATTACTCCAGAAAAAATTCCCTTGATCTTAAGAATGCCTAATTCAGTTAGGCTTGAGCATGACTCCTGTAGTTATTTAACTGACAGTCTTAGAGAACACTTGTTTAGTAAATCTGAACAAAATTTTTTCTTGAGTGATTACCATTTAGAGTTTTTTAGAAACCTATATGGAGATTACTTCCATGATGTGGAGATAAATTATGATCCTATTGACACTTCACTTTTTATTAAATCTGAAGACCCAAAAGAGTATGATGTTGTTTATTGCGGTTATTTACATCCGCTAAAAGGTTTTAATAAGCTATTAGACTTCGCTAAAAAAAATCCTGACAGGCGGGTAGATGTATTTGGATGGGGCGAATCTTCTGCCGATCATTTTTTTAAAGATATTAAAAACATTAAATATCACGGATTACTATCTCATAATGGAGTCGCTGAAGTCTTTAAAAAATCTAAAGCTTTATTTCACTCTCCAATAGTCAATGAACCTTTTTGTCGAATGGTCGGCGAAGCATTATTATGTGGTATTGATGAAATTATAGGTGACACATCAAAGATAGGAGCTTATAAAGAGTTCAGTAAGGTCGGTTATGACAAATTCAAAGAGGGGTGTGAGAGCGCGGCTTCTAAATTCTGGAAAAAAATAAAATGAACTTTATATGCGGAACGCGCTTCAAGCATCAATGCAGCTTGCAGTTAACAGATTATAAAAATGCTAGGGATTGTAGTCTAGTGAATTATAAGCATGATTCATTAGATAATGATTATGTATTTTGTAAACCTGAGTTTTTAACTTTGTTGAATACTTACTCTAAAATAGGTTCTGTTAGATTACCAGAAGAGTTTACTTTGGTAACTCATAACTCTGATATCAATTTTGGGGAGTCTGAGATTAATTATGTATTAAATTTATTTCCTAATATTAAAAAATGGTATACTCAAAATTTAATTTTTAATCATCCTAAGTTAAAACCCATACCAATTGGAATAGCTAATCCAAAATGGTCACATGGCAATCAATCTAGATTTTCTGAAATTATAAGTGAACAGCAAGAGAAAACAGAAAAAGTTTATGTAAACTTTAACGTTTCCACAAATCCTCCTGCTAGACATGATTGCCTGAATAAAATATCAGATAAATACCCTTTGCAAAACAAAAAAAATTATCCTAATGCTTCTTTAATACGAGATCATGACGATTTTGTTGAGTCTACGCAAAAAAATTATTTGAGGGAGATCGCTAAGTCTTACTTTACGGTTTCTCCTGTGGGTAATGGAGTAGACTGTCATAAAACTTGGGAGTCTCTTTATATGAAAAGTATCCCTATAGTGACTAGATGGCATGGAGTAGAGAAGTTTAAAGAGATGGGGATACCTATTCTAATAATAGATGATTGGTCTGAATTGAAAGATCTAGACCTATCTCCTGATTTTTACGAAAAAACTTGGGGAGATTTTAACCCATCGTCTTTAGATTTTAATTTTTTTAGTAATGAATAAGGTAACATATATCCTCAATACATGGCAGAGACCTCAAACTTTGAACGATCAAGTTCGAGCGATATCTCAACAGAGTATTAAATGTGATGAATTAATGATCTGGCAAAATCAACCGACAAACCCAGAAGATTCATTTATGTTAAAAGATGAAAAATCTTCTATTAAGATTTCTCATAATAATTATAATTATGGAGTTTGGGCTAGGTTTGCTTTTGCTCTGAATGCTCAATCTGATTACATTTGCCTGTTAGATGACGATACAATTCCTGGGGCTGAGTGGACAAAAAACTGTATAGATTCTATTGAAAAAGAAAATGGTCTATATGGCACAGTGGGTGTCATTTTTAATGATTTAAAATATCAATCATTCGAAAGGCATGGATGGCCTAACCCTAACGAATCTACAAAAAAAGTAGATATAGTCGGTCACGCTTGGTTTTTCCATAGGGATCTTTTAAGCGCTTTTTGGAGAGAAACTGGTCCTCCATTAAATAATATCTGTGGGGAGGATGTGCATTTTTCATATTCTATACAGAAATATTTAGGATTGAACACTTATGTCCCGCCTCATCCAAAAGAAGACTTAGAGCTTTGGGGGAGCAAACCTAAAGAAGCTATGCAATATGGGGTTGACAAAAATGCTATTTCCGTGAACTCTAATGGTATTGACTTTGGTAAGTCGTTAGAGCATTATTATAACAAAGGATTTAAACTACTCAATGAAGGACTTTAGAGAAGATATATCTAATATTTCCAAAAGGCTTAGAGAAAAAAAACCTTTTGCTTTTTCTAAATATGCAGACGGTGAGTACAAAATTCTAGTTAATGAACCAATAACTAATTGTGACAATTGGACTTTTTGCCCCAAAACGCATAAAGCAGAGCAATCCCTTCTTTTAGAGTCTTTTAAATATAAACATCCTGATTATGTGGTTGGAATAAGCTGCCCATGCTGTCAACCAGTTGAGCATGTTGATTGGATGAAAAAAACTGCTCGGGCTAAAAATTTAACTTGGGCGAATTTGTTTGTTAATAGTAATTACGATTTTTTTACTAGAGAAATTATTCCTCTTTTTTCTTCTTGGGATAAAGAAGTTTTTCTTTTTGCTAATGAAGAAGGTCTCGGCAAAGATTTGCCTTTTAATGTAACTAAATATTTTCCGATCAACATGAAAGCTTGGCAAGAACCATTTCTTTCTCATTGGATAGATGTAGGAGAGAAAAAAGCGAAAAACACAGAAGGAGCACTTTTTTTATTTTCAGGTGGGCCTCTTGGAAACATTTTAAGCTATAAACTGCATCAAGCAAACCCGTTAAACACTTACATAGACATAGGCTCTACGATAAGCCCTTGGATAGTTGGGAGCAATAGAGATTATCATCATGGCGGCGCATCTAGAAATCAAAAATGCACATGGAGCCAAAAAACAGATTTAGATTTTTCTGTTTTTAAGGGTGGGTGGTCCTACATGGCTGAAGAGATGAATAATGCGGTTTCTTTACTGCCTAAACAAAAGTCTTTAGATGTTATGGAGTTTGGGTGCGGCGATAGTTCTATTAAGTTATTTAACTTGCTAAATAATAAATGGGATGTTCGATATGAAGCTTTTGAATCTAATTCAAATTACATTATTGATAACTCGAAAATTAACTGCACTCATTATAACGAAGCAGAAATTGAGAGTTTAGATATTGGAAATAAAAAATACGACTTTATATTAATTGATGGCCCGAATGGAGTTTTACGAAAACATTGGTATTCTAAAATCACTAACAACGTCAAAAGAGGCACTACTATTCTAATAGATGATTGGTGTCACTTCGAAGAATTTGAGGAGGCGCTTGTTAATGATTTTGGATCTAAAATTAAATATGAAGTTATAGAAACGAGAAAAGAATTTGACATAAATTCAGCGCCGCATTTAGGATACAAAAGTTGGAAAATAGTAAAAGTTTTATGATTACGAATACGGTTTACTCCCACAGTTCTTATTTTGATGTCTTAGAAATTTTCTTGGATCGATGGAATTTATTTTATGGTGAAGATATAACTATCTTCGCAGACAAAAAGTATAAAGACTATAATACTATTATCTATGACGATAAGTTAAGCTATACAGAAAGGTTCATACAGTGTCTAGAAAACACAGACTGCGATATATTGCTCTATCAACACGAAGATATGTTTTTGTATAAGGAGCCTAATTCTAAAAAACTAAAAGATTATGAAAAAATATTAACTGATAGCAACAATTCTTTTATTAGACTAACTAAAGCTGGAGCTTGTAATTTTTCAAAAAGCCATTTATGCGAAACCTTATTAAATATTTCTAAAGATTCAAAAAATTTTTTTGCTGTTCAATCGGCACTTTGGAAAAAAGTTGATTTAATTAAATTTTTAAAAGAAGCGGGGTCTTTAAACATATGGGATCTTGAGCGGGCATCTCCTCAAATAAACACAAAAGCATCTTTGTTTGGTTTGTCTCATTCCGATAATGAGCCTCCAAGGGGAGGTCACTTTGATTCAAACGTATGGCCTTATATTGCCACAGCAATAAATAAAGGAAAATGGAATTTTAAAGAATACAAAAAAGAGTTTTCTGAAATAAATAAAGTTTTAATCAACAAAAGACCAAGATATTAAGATGGAAGAGTGGTGTATTATTGTTCAGGGTCCATCTGATTCTGTGTCAGAAATAAAAAAGTCAACCGAAGGTTATAAAACGATATTTTCTACATGGGTGGGTGACGAGTCTAAGTATTCTAAAGATGACGATGTTATTTTTAATGAAAAACCCAAGGAGGTAGGAATCGGAAATTTGTATTATCAGCAGACATCGACAATGAACGGTTTGCTAAAAGCTCAAAATTTAGGTTTTAAAAATGTTTTTAAAACAAGAAGTGATTTTATACCTACGAACATAAATGAACTTATTAAGGGCTTTACCCATAAATTAAATTTATTCTTTTGGCATAATTATACTGGCGGTTATATTTGTGATTATTTTATGGCTGGAGAAACAGAATTAATGATAAAGTTGTGGAAAAAAAAGAGTGATGAAGGTTATAACTTCGCAGAACGCATGATAACCGAAAATTTCTTTGAAATAGGATTAAAAGAAGAGGACTTTGAATTTTATTTAAACAAACTCAACAAAAAAAATGACATTTTCTGGACAAAATACGATAAATTTCTATCATCCTATAAGTCAGACGAGCTAGCTCTTGATTTTATAAAATGAACAATAATTACAACAAAAACGCATTTTCTTCGAATTCAGAAAGAAGATATAGCAACTGGGAAGGAACAGTGTTAAGCTATACTTTTGATTTTGTTAAAAAAATTGAGAACAAAATAGATCTAGAAAAAGTTAACCATGTTGTGGATATTGGATCTAGAGACGCTTGTCAAAGCTTAGAGTTATCTGACTGGTTTCCGAATTCTACAATTCATTGTTTTGAACCAGTTCCAGAAACTGCCGCTTGGTGTAAAAACAATATTAAAGATAGGGAAAATATTCTTTTTTATGAAAAAGCAATTGGCTCTATTGATGGTAGCGTTAAGTTTCAAAAAGTGGTAAATGGAAACATAGGGGCCAGCTCTTTATATCGCACTAATAACGAACACCACCATGCGCGAACTTGGGAGCAAGAAGAAATTGAAGTTGAATGCATTAGGGGAGATTCTTTTTTAAAAAAAAACGCAATAAGTCAAATTGATTTAATGTGGATGGATGTACAAGGAGCGGAAATAGAGGTTTTAAATAGCTTTGGCAGCAACTTAGAAAATATTAAAGCGATTCATTCTGAAGTTGGATTGGGAAAAATATATGAAAAGTCAACCTTAAAAAATGAATTAATAAACTTTATGGAAAACAAAGGGTTTGTAGTGGAATGTTGTCTGTCGAATGCTTTAGGGATAGAGGAAGATATTGTCTTTATAAATAAAAAATTTATATTAAAATGAAAGTAGCCTTTTGCATATCAGGCTTATTCAAGCCAAGTGGTACATACTCTACAGCGTATGAAAATAAATTTGCATATTTAACTAATAAAATAAAAAAATACAATGCAGATACGTTCATATATTCTTTTTCTAAAGAAATGGAATCTGAAGTTATTGATATTTTTAAACCAAAAAGCTCCGAATTTAAAGTCCAGAAAGAATTTGCAGACGAAATATCAGCGATAGATAGTATATTAGATACACAAACCGCGAAAAAAGTTTTTAGTATGTTCTACTCTAGAAAAAAGGTTTGCGAATTAAGAAAAAAGTTTGAAAAAGAAAATAACACAAACTACGATGTAGTTGTTTTGTGCAGACCAGATCTAGGATATATATTCACGGAAAATTTTGAAATTCCGAATTTGTCTAAAATAGAAAATGATTATCTGTATACTATGTATTGGAATCAGTTTAATGCTGGAATTCCAGATTGGTTATTTATTTCTAATCCCAGTAATATTGATTTTTTGTCTGAAATTTATGAAAGGCTTCCATCATATTTAGATGCGAACAGTGAATATAAAAAATCCATTACAACTGGGTTTCCATATAGCAATTCGGAGAGCAGATTTTCTCAAGAGATATTTAAAAATTCTCCTCTACATTCTGAAAAAATAGATAAAATATATATGCTAAATCAACATGTTTTGTTAAAACATTACCTATTGGAAAACAATAAATTTTCTTTAGATTTCTTAAAATTTTCTAGTGATTAATATGAACAAAAACATAACGTAAAAAAACATGATTAATTTTGTTCTATTTGATTTAGATGGAGTGTTGGTGAAAACCAAACACATACACTTTGATGCTTTAAATGAAGCGTTGGCTGAAATTGATCCAAAATTTTGCATAAGCAAATCAGACCATTTGAATATCTTCGACGGTTTAAAAACCCGAGATAAGCTAAAGATGTTAAGCGATTCTTTTGGCTTACCACAACACACTCACGATAATATATGGCAAACCAAACAAAAAATCACTTCTGAAAAATTTTCCACTATTAAACCTGACTTAAAATTAATTGAGGTTTTTAATTGGCTGCGCTCTCGTAATATAAAGATGGCTTGTTGTTCGAACGCTATTCGTAAATCTGTTTACGGGATGCTTTGTCGCGCTGGTTTAATTGAATTCTTTGATTATATCTTATCTAATGAAGATGTAGAAAATTCAAAACCTCACCCTCAAATGTATTGGGAGGCTATGTCGGCTTTTAAGGCCAACCCAGAAAATACACTAATTATTGAAGATTCTCCTAATGGATTGTTAGCTGCTCAACGTAGCGGGGCTAATGTCTGGAGGGTAAAAAGCCCACAAGAAATAACAATAAAAACTTTGACATCGCACTTAAGCGGTAACAAAAAACTTATGACTACTCGTTGGCAAGATTCAAATTTAAATGTCTTAATCCCTATGGCGGGTGCAGGTAGCAGGTTCCAAGCCGCAGGATATACCTTTCCGAAGCCATTAATAGAAGTTAGAGGGCAACCAATGATTCAAACAGTTGTCGAAAACCTTAACTGTGAAAGCCCCCATACTTTTATTGTGCAAAAATCTCATCGTAACAAATATAATTTAGACACTCTTTTAAATTTAATTTCTCCCGATTGTAATATTATAGAAGCAGACGGGATAACCGAAGGAGCAGCTTGCACTACACTATTAAGTAAAGATGTCATCAATAACGATCAACCTCTTTTGATTGCTAATTCAGATCAATATGTAGATTGGGATGCTAGCGAATTTTTGTATAAAATGCAGGAACAAGATGCTGACGCTGGAATTCTCACCTTTAAATCAACCCACCCCAAATGGTCTTTTGCTAAAGTTGATGATAACGGCAGCGTCACTGAAGTAGCGGAGAAAAATCCTATCTCTGATATAGCTACAGTCGGAATTTATTACTGGAAAAAAGGTTCTGATTATGTAAAATATACAGAGCAAATGATAGAAAAAAACATAAGACATAACAATGAGTTCTATGTATGTCCTGTTTTTAATGAGGCTATTAAAGACGGTAAAGTAGTTAAAACCTTTAATATAGAAAAGATGTGGGGTTTAGGAGCCCCTGAAGATTTAGATTTTTTCTTAAAAAGCAATTAAATTTATGACATTCTTAATTCCTTGCGCTGGTTTAGGCGTTAGATTCCATTCTAAAATCCCCAAGCCTCTTATTGAGGTTCTAGATGGTCGCCCGATGCTTGAGCTTGTATTAGAAAACTTAAGGCAGCGAGAGGATGATCGTTTTATCTGCTGTATTCTCAAAGAACATGATTTAAAATTTAATCTTTCTCAAGAAATTAAAAAGTTTGCTCCTTATGTAGAGATTTGCGTTGTAGAAAAACTAAAAGATGGTCCAGCTTCTACTTGTTATGAGGCAAAAGATCTAGTAGATCAGGACGATGAATTAATCATTATAAACTGCGATCAAATTATCGAAGATTTTAATATTAAGGCGTTTTTAAGATTTGCTCATTCACACGATTATGACGGCATTTTAGGGACATTCTTTTCTCGCTCTCCTAAAAACAGTTATGTTAAATTAAACGATGATGGCCTTGTTGTAGAAGCTCAAGAGAAAAAAGTATTAAGCGAATACGCAACAAATGGGCTGCATTATTGGAAAAAAACTTCTTATTTCTTTGATTCTTATCGTGTTATGGTGGAAAAAAACGCTCGCACTTTAAATGAATTTTATGTAGCTCCTTCATATAATTATTTGATTAATGATGGAAAAAGAATTGGAGCCTATCACTTTAACGAGCATTATCCAATTGGAATACCAAGTGATTTAAATTATTATAAAAACTTAAAAACAAAATGAAAAGCTTATTTAGAGACAAAGTAGACGAAAACAAATATTACATCGCCACCTATCACCTTAAGTCCTCTCCTTCTTCGACTTTACGCGAAGCTGCATTTAATTTGGCAGTAGGTCAATCGATTGGCAACCCTGCGAAACGAGCAGAAATGGAAACGGAAGAAATGTTTGAAAATCATGCTTGTATTGTCTTAGCTGATGAATCCGAATTAGAAAAGAAAGTGGAAGGTAATGTTTCTATCGCATTCCCTGAAGCAAATATTGATTTCGCCACAGACGGTATTTCTCAATTACTTGTGCAAACAATGGGTGGGCAGATGGACATTGACGTAATCGAAAAATGTAGGATGCTTGATATTAAATTTACACCTACCATGCTATCGTGCCTTAAGGGGCCAATTATTGGGCTTAAAGAAATTAAAGATTACTGCAAAATTCCTGATGATCAGGTAATTTTAGGAGGAATTACTAAGCCTAAAATTGGCCTTACTCCTGAATTACATTTAGAGCTAGTGAAAAGACTTGTCGATGGAGGTTGCAACTTTATTAAAGAAGATGAAATCTTGTCGGGGGCTGCTCACTGTCCACTAGAAAAAAGAGTTGAGCTAGTATCTAACTATTTAGCGAATTGCGGATCGCCTGTATTTTATTGTGTTTCTATTCAGTCAGACCCCGCTTATTTGCTTAAGCGCGTCCAACAAGTATATGACTTAGGAGGTAACGGAATTCATGTGAATTTTCATTGCGGCCTCGGAGCTTATAAATCGATAAGGGAGACTGAATTACCTCTTTTGATGCATTACCAAAAAAGCGGAGATAGATTATTAAACCATCATTCTCATCGCTACAGCATTGAACCCTCTTTGATGTTTAAACTTGTTTCGTTATCTGGCTGCGGAACCCTTCACGCTGGTATGATCGGAGGCTATCTTGAAAGCGGAGATGAAGAAATTAAAAATATAATGTCGATTCTTAACTCTCAAAATTCAGTTCCAGCTTTGAGCTGTGGTATGCACCCAGGTTTAGTTAAACACATTCAAAAAACTGTAGGGCATTCTAACTGGATGGCCAATGTCGGAGGGGCAATAACTTCGCACCCTATGGGGACTGCCGCAGGAGCAAGAGCAATGAAACAAGCGATAACAGAAGATTACGGCAAAGAGTTTGGTGTCGCAGCTACGAAATGGGGAATTGAAATGTGAGGTTAATATAATTATGAAACTTTTGGATATAGAAGAAATGAAAGGGGGCTGGTTTGTCGGAAACTTTGATCCCAGCGCTTATAAAACAAAAGATTTTGAGGTAGGATATAAATTTCACAAAAAGGGTGAGCCTTGGGATAAGCACTATCATGAAAAATGCACTGAAATCAATTTTTTGATGAAAGGGGTGATGAAGATGCGTGGTCAAATCTTAAAGAGTGGCCAAATATTTATCATGGAACCCTTTGAGGTAGCTGATCCCGAGTTTATCGAAGATTGTCATGTAGTTGTTGTCAAAACTAATAGTGAAAAAGGTGACAAAATTTGCGTCGAATGATTGTAATATCTCACAGAGGAAATCTAGAAGGACCATCTGATTTAGAGAATCATCCAGACCAAATAAAAAAAGTTTTAGGGTTAGGGTATGATTGTGAAATAGATCTTTGGTACGAATTTGGCAATTTTTTTTTGGGGCATGATATACCAGAATATGCTATTCACCCTACTTTTTTAGATCAAAAGGGTCTTTGGATACATTGCAAGAATCTAGATTCTTTAAATATTTGCACTGATAAACAAAATTATTTTTGGCATGAGAGAGACTCTTATACTTTGACATCAAAAAACTTTATTTGGACTTTTCCTAATAAAATTGTTGTTGAGAAATCCATAATTGTAGATAATAATAAGAACTGGCGATCAAAGAATTATGATTGCTATGGAGTTTGTAGCGATTATATTTTATGAAAAAAGTAATTATAACGGGTGTCACAGGTCAAGATGGTAGCTTTATGGCGGATTACCTTCTTAAAAATACAAAACATACTATAGTCGCAGGTGTTCGCAGGTTAAGCGTAAAAAATCATCAGAACATTCGGCACTTAATTAGTCATTCTAGATTTAAATTGATTGATTTAGATGTCGCAGATCAAGCTAATACTGAACTTGTGATCTCTGAAGAAAAACCTGATTACTTTATAAATTTTGCCGCCAATTCTTTCGTCGGGGTCAGCTGGAAGATGCCAGTTAATCATATGGAGACTAATGCTATGGCTGTTCTATATCAGCTGGAAGCTATCAGGAAACATTCCCCTGATTGTAGATATTACAACGCTGGTTCCTCAGAAGAATTTGGGGACGTTTTGTATTCTCCCCAATCAGAACTTCATCCTATACGGCCAAGAAGTCCTTATGGGGTTTCAAAAGCTAGCGCTAGGCATATGGTTAAAGTATGGAGGGATTCCTATGATCTTTACGCTGTTCAAGGTTGGCTGTTTAATCATGAAGGCACTCGGCGTGGGGAAGAGTTTGTGACTCGTAAAATAACTAAGAATGTTGCTAGAATTAAGAACGAATATCATCTTGATTATTTTGAGCCTCTTGAATTGGGTAATGTAGATTCCAAAAGGGATTGGAGTGATGCGGAAGATTTTGTTCATGGTATTTGGCTGATGCTTAACCAAACAGATCCTAAAGAATACGTTCTTTCTTCTAATGAAACTCACACTATTAGAGAATTTGTCGCAGAAGCTTTTAACTTTGCTGGTTTTGCTATAGAGAAATGTGAGTGGATCGGTAAGGGTGTTGAAGAGAAATATATCCATGAGGATAAAGTTTTATTGCGTATCAACCCAGATTTCTATAGACCTGCAGAAGTTGAAGTGTTATGGGGGGATTCTTCAGATGCAAGGAGAGATCTAGGTTGGGAGCCTAAAAGTACTTTTTCGGATTTAGTTAAAAAAATGGTTGACCATGATTTAGCGCATAGCTAGGCTGTGTTGTGAGCAAACCTAAACCTCTTAACAAGAGGGAGATAATTTTCCGATTAATAGAAGTCCCCGATAAGGGTAGGAGAGTCTTTTTCGCTAGGGAGATGAAGATGCTTAACGACTTATGTAGTCGTTATTCTCAGGAATTTATGTCCATCGTATCCTTTGGTAAGAAGTTTGATTCACTAGCCTACCTAGTCAGTGATAAACTAAAGGGGACTCTAGACGAAAAGTTCAGAGCTTTTAATTTTAAAGTTGACTTATCAAAGTATAAGACCTATGATATAGGTG
>Ga0209535_1002494_pt1 | contig 11995 bp, 18 predicted proteins | sample LinPmetageLP28_FD_184041 | JGI IMG/M metagenome (GOLD analysis project Ga0209535, IMG submission 184041) | Marine viral communities from the Pacific Ocean - LP-28 (SPAdes) (version 2) | ecosystem: Environmental > Aquatic > Marine > Oceanic | place: Pacific Ocean | collected 2009-08-22
TAGATAATTACAAACCTCAAAAAAATATCTTTGGTGAAGATTATTATACAGTTTCAAATTTAGGCACTAAAAAACAAGAATATGAAAAATTTAGGATAATTACTTCCTTGCTTGATAATATTGAGAATGCAAATGTTACAAAAGTTACAGGTGCTAATTATAAATGTAATAAAATATAGTGATAATATTAGACTTTTTTGTAAACACTTATTTAGCTATAGCTACTGCAATTGGTTTTTTCTTGGCGATCTGGGTATCTCTAGGAACGATTGTAGTTCCATTATTAGTAATTTATCTCCTATACAAACATCGAAAAAATAAAGATGAAATTATTAAAATTCTTAAACCAGTAATAGGTTTTATAGTTTTGGTGTCAATTGCTTTATTAGCGGGAACAGTATAGTGGAAGATATTAACTGGGTGCCAGAGGACTTTAGACAATGAAAAAACTTTTAGGGATCTTGGTTCTGGGTTTACAGTTGAGCTAACTTATAGAGACAATGAAAAAAACTTTTATAATATTTTTGCTAATCATTTTTAGTTCAAGCTTTTCTTTGGCTGATAATAATGAAAAAATTACAGTTGAAGAGATAGAAAATATCTTTTTTAACTGGGATGAAAGTCGAAAAGGAATTGGAAATCAATATCTTTTGCGTATAGAAGAAAAAAAGTCAAAAACTTTTTTAAAAAGAATTCAAACTAGAGATGTTGCAAAATGTATGTATGAAGGTTTTAATAGTGTACCGCAATCTCGAGAATGTAATTCAAAAGTTATTCGTAGAGTTTTTCAAAAAAGTGAACGAGGTGAAAAAAGAAGACCAGGAGATATATTTTTTGGTTTAGAGGCTATAGAAGGTTTGGTTTTTGGTTGGGACACAAGAAAAAAATTTTTAGAACTGTACGGTGTACAAGAAAAAGACTTCAAAATAGGTAAAAAAGTTAAACCAGGATCAGTATGTGAAAAAGATGACGGATGGTATAATTGTTCAAGATTTAAAAAAGGAACTCTCAAAAAAATAAATAAATTTAAGAAAGATCCTTCTAATGAAAAAGCTTTAGGACGTCCATTAATCAAACATATTAAAAATGTTAGAATGGTACGACGTATCAGAGAAAAAATAGGGGATGGAAAATATGCATTACTTGGAGATATGTTAAATGCAGTTGTTTCAGATGTTAAAAAAAATAATATTATACCTGAATTAAAACTACGTAGAGTTTTGTTAAAAAAATATTCTTTAATAATGACTAATATTAAAAAGAAATTAGATGAGGACAATTATAAATCAATAGAAAAAGATGTCTCTAAATTGTCAAAAACTTTTAACCATTTAAACTCATTGGTATCAATCAATAATGAGATAACAAATAACGTTGATAAGGCAGTTACTATTATATTTGAAACAAATAAACTTGTTCAAACTAGTATTTTAAATGCAAAAAAGAATGATAAGGATAAGTTGTTAGCACTATCTTCAATTAATTTTATGCAATCTTTATTGAATTCAATACTAAGTGTAATTCCTGAAAAATACTATACTGAACAAAAAATGCTAAGCGCTAATTTATTTAATGAAAATGACTTATCTAAATTAGAAATTACAATAAATTCTCTGATGAAAGCAAATAATGAAATTAAATTCACAGAACTAAATAATAGTATAGAGTTAATTAATAAATCTCAAATATCTATAAATACGTCTGATGTCATTAGATCATTAGATAATTTAGAAATGAACAGTGGTCTAAATAGAGTATTTAATCAGGATACAGCTGCGGAAATAGCTAGAAAACAAATAAGAGATAATTTAGATAACGAAATATTAAAATCAGCAAAGAAATTAATTGAAGGAATGGATAAAAATGAATTATCTGAATTAACTAAAGAAGCATCAAGTATTGCTTCTGAGGTTGCTTCAAGCTCCTCTGTCAAAGATACCGTGTCTGTTAGTGCTGTAGACAGAGAATATGGTGGACAGAATTTAAAAAAATTAATTGGTGCTGCTAGAAGATAATTATTTTTTAACCAACAAAGCTACCCCCACAACGCAACAGGCAACGGGAATTAAGAAATAAGAAGCAAGGCCCGACGAAGCTAAGTAATTGGTCGGGACAGACTTACTCACTTAGCTCAGTGGAATACTATTAATGTATTACCTAGTATATATTATTTATTTTCTAATTGAATCTATTTGTCCTCTATGAGTAAAAAATATTTTAGACCTGAGTAAACACCGCCTCTCAGGTAAACTTATTTTCTTGGCATTTCTCCAGATGGTTCCTGGCTCTTTCAGACATATCCAAACATTCAACGTAACAGTTAACCTTCTGTCATATGGTAGTGGTGAGTAAAGTGAGTGAAAGAAAAACTATATAAATCAACTCATTCACAGCTTACTCAACTTACTCAGGGAAATATAAAAAGAATAGGGATAGATAACCCACCTTTGTAACTGGTAGGGCTGAATAAGCCCCAATTACTTTTTTTTACTTTTGATGAGTTCCTGAGTTCCACCAAATCTTAGGCCTTGTCTGTGTTCAATTCTTTCCATTTTTTGCCTCAACCTACTATTATCTGCTATCAAATATTCGACCATATCCAACAGCTGTTTTATAATTTTCTTTTCGTTTGTGAAGATGCTGCCAAACATTTTATATAATTGATTTCTTATTTTTTGTAGATCCAGTTTCAGGATCAAATGCAACTGTCATACCATATTGAATACCTAGGTGTGTGTTAGTCGCTGATCTAAGATGTTTGATCCAATATTCTTGAGCAGTAGGCTCTAGCGGCGGGAACATATAAGCTCTGGGTCTTGAGCCATCACCACAAGTAATTTGTTTTGTTGGAACATCTTTTGTTGGGTCCCAAGAAGTAGATCTTTTTTTACACCAGTCTATAACAACCTCTAATGCACCTTCTTGTTTAAGGTTATGAATAGTTCTATGTAATTCTGTAGCTACAGCCATATAATTAAATACCTTCCAATCACCACCACCTGATCTTTTAAATGGACCTGTTTCAGCATCTCTATGTTCATCAAGCCATTTAAATATTGGGTGTTCACTTCTTTTAGCAAGGTCCATCATATCATCAGTTATGGGTGCTCTTTCTTTGTATAGATCAGGATCTTTTATTTTTATATTCTGTAGATGATGCATCAGGAATCTTTTGCCGTCATTCAATGCCCATTCCCAACGTGGTTTCCAGTAATCTCTAAACCTAATAGTTTTAGTACACTTAACAATATAATATCTTCTCTCGTCGTCTGCAATGTTCATACAATCTTCATGGTTAGAAATTAAAATAAAATTACAGGTGTTAGGGTAATCAAAACCTCTTCTAAATTTTTCTTCTATATGTGCGTAAGGTTCAGTAATTAAATCTTTTATTTCTTCTGAAAGTTCCTGCTTTTTATTAAAGTTATTTGATAAAAATACTTCATTAACTATTGCAAATTGTGATCCAATTATCCAAGAATTAAATTTACCTGTTACGTGTTTATATTTAAGGTTTGGTTTAAAATTTCTAAGTCCGTAACACTCACCTAAAAGATTTGTTATCCAGTTCTTACCAATACCTTTTTTTGGTGAAATCCATAGCGGGGCCCACATGGCCTTATCACCTTGGTTTTGAAAGCACCAAGCTATGTATTGTTCAATATTATCTGCTCTATCAGCATCATCAAAGACATCAATTAAAGTATCTTTCCACATAGTAATATCACCTGCTTTTGGCTTAATACGCGGGCCTTTATATCTATTAACTACTGGAATTCCTTGCACATCATTTAAACCTCTAGGTCTTTTAGGGTTAAATTCAAATGAGTTAGCTCTTTTAAATATTTCTGGTTCTTGTTCTAGTAGCCATGTTGAAGGTTTCTTTTTTGACTTACCAATTTTTAAATATCCATAATTATTATCAAATGCTTTTAGCGGCATTAATAAATCTTTATTAATATCTAGCATTTCATCTAGCTCACTTATGTAAAAAATATTCTCTGCAATACCTAACAGCCTTTCAGACTTTTCTCTGTCAATTTCAGCAACATCTTGTGGTGCTAAAGATTTCCAAATTCCTGCATAATTATCTATAGCCTCTGCATAGGGTAGAGCACCTGTTGCTAATCTGTGTGCATCTGTGTCAACATTTTTTGGTACTGCATCAGCCATATCCCACTTTTTTGGAAACTCATCAGGATATAAAACTATTCTAATATTTTCTAAAGTTACCTGTAAATCTTCGTTTAGATGCTTTGCCAACTTATGCATTGCGGTAAAACCTTCCTCATCGTTATCAGGAAATAAAATTATAGTTTGAAAATCTAATAACGGATCCCAGTCATTTTTTAATACAGCTTTTGCACCACCTGACCATGTAGTAACAGGTAATAAATTTTTATTAATATATGCATCTGCTGTTTTCTCACCTTCACATACTATGATTGAGGTTTGTTTGGCACTATTTAGCCGCTGTAAGTTGTAGATTGTACGTGGTTCAGGCATAGCCCATGATTGCCACTTCGATGAATTATCAATTTTATTTTTCCATTTCGAGTGTGGAAAAAATCTCTTTTCTTGGTGCGTTTCATCAGTGTACTGCCTCTCAACAAGGAACGCAGTATTGCCTTCCTCATCTGTGTATCTGTAGTGGGTGTCATAGTTTCGACTGTTTTTAAATTTAAGTCGCTGTTCGCCACCGGGGCCTGAAAATTTAAATGTAGTAGGTTCCTCATTTTTATCTCCCTTCATGTATGTGTAGTTGTTTCTATTTTTTTTGGGTTTGGTCCCGTTAAGTTTAACAGCACCTTCATATGACCCGGTCCAATCACAACTAAAACAATGTCCATGGCCATCTGCATATACTGCAACAGCATCACTACTTGGGCAGTGATTACATTTATCGTGTCTTAGAAATTCAGTATTACTTTCTGCTCTGATTGTGTCCCGACTCATAATTTTTCCTATAGTTTAATTTTTAAAATCCTTGCTTTAATTCCTTAATCTCCTGCAACATTTGTTTTCGTTCTTCATTAAACTCTTCCTCTAGTCTGCTCCATGTTTCAGCGGCCTCTTCTTGTGTAGCCCGGTCCTGTTTCATCCAAGCTTTTGCCATCATGTATTGTTCAGTTTTCATTGTTTAAAACCTCCAATAAGACCTGCTAATCCACTGCTATTATTTAACCTTTTCTCATCCTCAGTTTTTCTAATATTTTCCCTAACTCTTCTTTCAAGCTCTAAAGCATACGGATCAGGTGCTATTGGCTCATAAGGCATTGGAGGCATTGGTGAGAAATTAATTTGAACGGGCTCAATCTTGTATGGTTTTTTCTTTTTAATAATTGGTTTAGGTTTTCCAAGATTATCACCAATCTTTGTAAATGGTCCTTTGCCCCCGGTCATCTGAGCATTACGTTCTAATCTTTCAGCTAATTTTCCCACCTGTTCCGGTGTAGCTTGTGTTGGGTAAGGTTCACTATTTGTCTTAGCACCTATGGATTTATTCCAAGCATCAGCCTCATCATAACTTTTAAAAGCTATATCTCTTTTTTCATTGGTGAATAATTGTGTTGTAGGATTAAATGCAACAGATCTAGGGTTGTTAGGGTTTTCAACTGCTGTTGTAGTTTTATTTATAAATCTCTTACCTCTTTTATCGTTAAAATCTCTAGTATCTTCAAATTTATCTAGTGTATCTTTCAAATGTTTCTCTGAAACTATTGGTTTTAAAGTTTTAGAATTATCTATTGGAGCAAACTTTTCAATTTCGGCTGCTATTGGTTTATTTGCAGGTCTAGTCAAATATTCCTCAACCTCTTTTCTATGTTCAGGGTTGTTATCATCGTAGCTCATTTCCTTTTTCTCCTTCCGTCCGCATAGAATCCAAGTCTTTTTCCTCTACTAATTAGATCATTACATTCTATGTTTAGATGTTTTAATTGAGCTCTTATGAATTGGTTCTCTGTTGCAAGGCCCGGCAATTTATTATCATCAAACCACTTAGTGAAATTTACTTTGTTATATAAAATCTTGTGTGAGAAGGGTGGAGTGAAACAAATATCTAATCCAAACTTTTTTTCATTCCTACATCTTTTTAATGCTTTCAACGGGATCTGAAATATTTTAGCTACTTCCTTTTCTGTTATGTTTACAGTTTCCATTAGTCCTTATTTCCTAGAGTCATTCTTAATAAATTATTAACTGCATCACGTTCATCTTTCGTTAGTGATGCTAAAGTTTTTCCTGGTGTAAATAATGATGCTAAATCTAACTCTCTAATTTTACTGTCGTCTGCTTTTGCGTACTTAGCAAAGTCAATAACCTTACCTCCAGTTTCCATTGGAATCCGTCTAATTGCATTCATAAAATCTTCTTCTGTTTTATCTGGATTGTTCTCTAAAAATTTTTCTAAAGCTATTTCATATTTCATGTCCATAAAGTCAGACATTGATTGTTCAGCGGCAGCATCTTCACTAGCCAGTAAATTTAACTTATCTATTTCTGATAAATCACCATTTGCAGGTAATACTTTTTCAATATTATTTTTCATAATTAATTGGTTCCACTCTGTTAGTTGATTTAAATGCCTCTTCTATAACCTCAATGTCATAAAGGATTATTCCACCTTTACGTTTTCTAGGCTTTCGACCAATCACTACAAAAGGTAAGCCAAAACCATGACTTCTTTGTTTGGCTAAGGTTCCTTGTTTGATCCCGTAGATCTCTTCTACTTCACTTGGTCTAAGGTATTTTCTATTTGTATTCATAATTTAGTTTCGTTCACCGGCTGTCAGTTTTAATTTCGTCAGTGCTTTAAGTACTCAATCGATCTGGTGTTACCACCAATGCATGAGCTCAGCCGATAGAAAGGATATAAATTATATTATTGTTATTTGCTATTTAGGAAGAGATACCGAGAGCCAAAGGTATCTAATTAGTTTGTAAATGATTCATTAGAACAGCCATACTTGCTCCGGGCATTGCACCCTTAGTTTTATCTAGTTCTGCTCTTATTTTTTTATTTGTGTTCCAAACTTTCTTAACTGCATTGTAGTGTTGTTCATTTGTCTTATTACTGAATCCTTTTTCATCACCATAGTATTCAGTTTTTTTTGTTTTAGGATTTCTTTTTTTTATTAGATGATACGAATTGAAATTAATTTTATAACCTTCTGATAATATCCAGTCCCTAATTCTAAGATCTATTTTACCTTTACTGTTATAAATTTTATGACAGACAACGTATGCCCAAGTTTTCCTAATTATATAACTGTCAGTATATTTAATTTCTTTCTTACCTTTGACTGGCCACATAGCCTTGACCGAGGCTAAAACAGCATCTGGCTTAGCACTAGTTGTCTTTAAATATTCTATAAGTCTGTCCCACTTGCTCATAACCTCTTATACATGAATCAGGGCTCGGGGCACAACGGAACAATAGTAGTACTAGACAATATTTTTTAGTACGACTTTTTCCTTTTGTTTAAATGCTTTATTTTTACCCTCAATAACATCTTCATGCTGAGTCTTGGCATACTTACTAGCTTGTTTGATTGTAATGCCTAAAGTATCAGCAACAAGTTTTAAGTTTCCAGTAGCTCTAAGTAGTTGTGTTGCATGAGTATGACGTGTTGCATAATGTTTTAATTTTCTTTTTACACCTGCTAACAATAGGACCTTCTTCCAAGTCTTATCTACATCAGTTAAGAATAATGATTTAGCTTTTCTACCATTACCTAGATCTCTGCCATAAGCGGCAGAAGGAAATACATAATCGAAACGCGGATCTTCTGGTGGATAATAAAACTTACTTTTAGAATTATTTAACCTATCTTTTTTTATAATTCTAATAACATCTAGTTCATCTTCACCCATACCAAAGTCTGTCTTTTGATTTTTTTTAGATGTTTTAGTTTGTTCAAGTTTAAGAGTAGGGACCAATCCGTCATTAATCATTCCCCATTGTATTGGACTAGCCTCTGATCTAGTTCTTCTTGAAGAGTAAATTTGATAAGCGATTAAAGCACAAGCTACAACAGATAACTTATATTTTTTATAATGCGACTCTAGGAATCTACCTGTTTTTAAATCCTTATGAATTAAGATAGATCTAACTCTGTCTAGCTCATCTTCTCTAAGAAAATCTAAATATTCTTTTTCTTCAAACCTATCTTCCTTCTTAATCTTGCAGGGTTGATTGTTAGTGATGCCTCTTTCAATCCAAATGTTAAAGAGCATTTTTAAATAGTCAGCAAACATATTAGCTTGTCTAGGTGTTCTAGCTCCCATGATTTGGTGAAACTTAGCTATCTGATTACCAGTTATTAAAGAAACTTTTATATGCTGAATATTATCTAGCTGATCAAAAACTTGTCTGATCTCTAGCTTATTTGTTTTTCTAAAGATGTAAGAGTTAAATATATTTTTAATAGCTGTTAAGGTTGAGGCTCTATATCTGGCAGGTGTGAGAATAGTTTTATAAGATTCATTGATTTGTTCACCTAAAGTATTTTCACCTTTAACACTTTGTCTAGCCGCATATGGATCTTTGCCCAAGAATATTTCATTAGATATTTTCTTAGCTCTTGATACAGCTTTATTAATTCCTAGTTCTTCATAGGTACCAACCTTTAATCTAAGTGAATTTTTGCCTTTAGGTCTGTACTGATAAAACCAAGTCTTAGATGTTGAGGGATATTTATATACTACTAAAGTTAATCCTTCTGTTCCTTGCATTGAGAAGAATTGATCCTTGTCTTGATGATTTATATTTTTGATAACAGCATCTGTTAATTTCATTCTTATTTCCTTTCTAAGTTGTTTTCTTTTTAACAATTAAGAAAGCTATTTACATAAACGAACAGATACCGAACGCATTGGGTATCTAAATAGGAACGACTACATAACGACTACAAACAATTCTACCTTCGTGCTTTGTATGTTCTTCGTTGTTCTTATGTTCTAACTTTCTGGAAAGGATAATTTATTGAATCCACTAGGTTTTAGTGGTGCCCCCGCACGGAGTCGAACCGCGGACCTATTGATTACAAATTTATAGATCCAAAAATTTTTTCCTTTACTTGCTAGACCATACAACACTTTTACTACAGTGTGAATCCCTAATATATATTTCTACTACACATCGACTACAGAGCTGAATATGAAACCTCTAGTTACCAATGTTTATTTATATTTGTTTGATAAAGAAAATATTCAAACATTATTAAATAGATGAGTCTTTATGTGTGTTTTATTTTGTATTTATTATAAGCAAATGACTCGTTGGAGTTGTATTTTTTCTGTCAGAGCTCCTAAGAACGTCGCTGTTGCTCCGTTCATTCTCAAAGGTCGAATGGGACTCGATAGTGGTGCCGAGTTAATCTCTGTTGAGCTATGGACTCTTAAAAACGATGTTTCCCTATGTGGTAGATGTAACTTATATCTAGGCTTATATAGTCTGTTTCATAGAGCTAGTGACGTCAAAATAGATATCAGTGGATAAGATCATTTAAATGAATCCCTTTTTAAAAAAATATAATAAAATTATTTTACAAAAAAATTATGCAAAAATTATTTCAAAAAAAATATGATTACTTGAGTTACTGCAAACCAGTCATAGACCGTTGCATCAACTGTGGGGATCATGAACAAGTTCAAGCTAGAATAACTATGGAGTTTGGAGAGGGCAACCTAAACACAGGTCCAATATGCCGTAAATGTTATTCAATTCATAAAGGACCAAGAATAGCGCAGTTTTGAACGCGGATCAGGGACAATCATTCCATCAACTAGACACCTGATTGGAGGTTTGGTAGTGTCTGTATATGGCCTTAAAACCTTGTAGAGAATGTAAGAAAAAAGTTTCAACAGAAGCTACATCTTGCCCAAGTTGTGGAGTTCCTAATCCAACAAATAAAAAAAATGTAAAAGATGTAAAAGATGTTTATGAAGAAATTTGGCTTTCAGCTAAATCTGAATATGATTTATGTGATTTAACTTACCGACATGTAGCATCAAATATGGAGTCAGTTGATGCAAAAAGACTATACGATATTAAGATATATTTCTTTAGAGGCATGTATGAAGGTGCATCTGAAAAGTTTGACTTAGATCCAAAAAAACTAAAGGAAGCAGTTATATATTGCTATCGAAGATCTTGGGATGTTCCAGAGATGGATAGTTATCCAAATAGTAAGAAAGACAGAATGTCAAAAGCATCATATGCTTCAACAGAAGATGGATTGAAATATGATGATGTTATTGGAGAAATGTCTCAAGAAATAATAGATGCTGGTAAAAAAACATTTAAATCAAATCAAGGAGGTGCCTGTATGGCAAAGTTAGTAAAAATTTGGAAGGATAAAACTATAGATTTTAATGATTCTCCAGTTCAAAAGAATGTGAAGAACTTTTTTAGAAAACTTTTTTAAGACTGATTTTATCTGGAAAAATTAATTATGAAAAAACTTTTAGGGATTTTGGTTCTGGGTTTGTTATTCAGTGGGAATGCTTATGCTGGGGATAACATTTTTAAATGTAAGTTTGAAAAGAATAAAGCGAATATAAAAGAACTTATTGTTAAAGTTGAAGACAACCAACGTAAATTTCTAACCGTTTATAATAATAAAAATGAAGAAATGGAAATAATTCATAGGACCGCTTCTACAGGAGAAGTTATTACTTTTTATCATAATGGACTATCCGAAACTCACGATTTGGTTACACAACAAAATATAAAAGCTGGAAAATCAGATTTTTTTAGAGCTTTTTATGTTAATTATATTGTTACTGCACTTCATTTAAATACAATAAGAATAAATACAGCAGACGATAATTTGCCAATTTTTGTTTATGATTCTTTTTCAAATTCTTTAATTGAAGGAAGCTGCAAATAATTGAAATGATAACTTTTAAAAAAAGATTTGATTTTTATGCAACGGATGGGGAATTAGATGTCTTTGTTAATAACATATTTGATACAATCATAGATGATCCTGAAGCTGATGTTGAGGTGTATGCAGATAGCGACACAGATCATCGTTATGTCACTGTTAATATTTTAGATAAGGTTTTGCATTAATGAAAACATTTGTAAAAACGTTTAGAGGAAAAATCTCACATGAAAGAATAGACACATATGTGAATTTAGTTCTCAAAACTTTGGACCCAGATGATTACTACGATCTTGAATTTCAGCAAGATGATGGTTGGCAGTATATAAGAATTGAGGTTTGGGATAGGGTATTGCATTGATAGAAACTTTTGACAAAGATATGATATACGGAGGATTATTAGCATTTTCTGGAATATTTTCGGGGATGCTAGCTTCATTATCTTCAACAACAAAAACTGTTATCGATCCAAAACATAAATATTCTTATAACTTTGCATTGAGCTTTATATGTCTTATGGGTGTTTGGTCAATTTTACCTACCATAATATTATTTACATTAATTAATTTTAAACTTGGTATTTTTGCCTTAGTTATTACTTTTGTAATTAATAGAATATTAAGTAAATTTATTGGCAAATTTATGTTACCCAATTTTTTAGATGTAACACTCTTTATCTGGTCATTATTTATATTTTGGGTGTTATCAGCAGGTGTCATGGAATCTTATGAAATATTTCCCTCTACTTGGAGTGAAGATATGACAACATGGGTTTCTCTTTTAATTTGCTTTGTTTTTTTAATTTTAATTTCTATATTTTTACCAGACTCTGTTGTTAATAAATTAAGAAAATTTTTACAATACGAATTCAAATGAAAAAACTTTTAGGGATCGTGGTTCTGAGTTTACAGTTGAGCTAACTTATAGAGACAATGAAAAAAACTTTTATAATATTTTTGCTAATCATTTTTAGTTTAAGCTTTTCTTTGGCTGATAATAATGAAAAAATTACAGTTGAAGAGATAGAAAATATCTTTTTTAACTGGGATGAAAGTCGAAAAGGAATTGGAAATCAATATCTTTTGCGTATAGAAGAAAAAAAG
>Ga0209535_1002495_pt1 | contig 11991 bp, 7 predicted proteins | sample LinPmetageLP28_FD_184041 | JGI IMG/M metagenome (GOLD analysis project Ga0209535, IMG submission 184041) | Marine viral communities from the Pacific Ocean - LP-28 (SPAdes) (version 2) | ecosystem: Environmental > Aquatic > Marine > Oceanic | place: Pacific Ocean | collected 2009-08-22
AAGAGTCTATTTTAATACATTAAAACGCTTCAGATGGGTCAAATCAATAAACCTGTTTATTGATTTGACCCATCTGAAGCGTTTTAATGTATTAAAATAGACTCTTGACTAAAAAGTGCTTAATTTTATAAATTTGAAGGCGGGTTTTTTATGAGTGTATATATTAAACAAAGAACAAAATGGATTACCATTACAAGAACCTCTCTAAGAATGTTTCGGAGTTGTATGACTCATTTGCCGAGTCACAGGAAAAGATAAAGACCCTTGAAAACACATTGATTCAAAAACTTTCTCTTCTTGTTACAAAAGATAAATTGCTTGACGATAAAGATGCTGAGATTGAGAAACTTAAGAGTATCATCTCCAATATGGAGGATGGCGAGGGTGTCGTAGATTTTGTGAATGATTTCATTAAGAAGGATGAAAAACTCATAGAGATTCAGACATCTCAATTAGCAACGGCAGAAGAAGATTTATCAGAGTGTATCAAGCGTTCTTCTAAATTATCAGGCGATCATTCACGACAGTGCCGAAAGACTCTTGAAATAGAAATAGATAAAATGAGTATTAAGGATATAAGACTTGCGAATGGTGACGGAATGGACCCTCTGTTTCTTGAAACTACTTTCTCTATTAAGACGATAGTAGATAGTATTAATTCTTGGAGACGAGGTAGGTGTTCTCACGAAAACACGAGTCATATCAGTGTAGGTAATTGTAGTCTCTTTAAACAAAATGATGATGGTTCATTATATGCCTTCCGAAGAACCGACCTCGTCAAAGTATATATGGATAAGGATGTGACTTTGACGGATGTTAAGGAAGACCCTACATTATATATCAATGCTTTCCTTAATCTTACAAGTTCGGAAGGGTTCGCCTATAACTGCGACTATAACCATATAGAAGAAGGATTTGGTGGAGTATTTAAAAATCGCATCGTAGTTCAGAATGATTTTGAACCGCAAGACGGCGAGGATGATATAAAATTTATGAATCTTAGTGATATCTGGTATGTAGAACATAATCCTGTAGTCAATATTCATAAGACATATAGGAATAGTTATAAAACTGTGAGTCTCAAAAGTAGTGTGGCGGAATGGAATAATAGAATTCAGTTCAGTTGGAGGGATGATTGTTAATTATAAAAGGTCTTCCATTTCAGGTTCAGGTTCAGGTTCAGGTTCAGGTTCAGTTTTAGTTTTAGTTTTTTTATCTGTATCTTTTTTATTTTTTTTATCTTTTAATTTCTGTGCCTGATCTTTGAGACCATCCATCTCCTCTTCAGAGGGTGGTCTCCTCTCACATTGAAAGATATAACATAAATTCATCTTACAGTGACAACGACTCTGCCATATAACAAGTAATAGACTCGCTACAGCTCCTAATACGAGGACTACTGCTCCTGCTGCCTGATCTACACTATAGTTCTGTAATTGCCCCTCAGCATTACTCTCACTCATTATGATATCTTTTATACTTTCTTATATTTTATTTTATAGATGATTATTTATATTTATATTCATACAACTACTAACATTTTAGATTTAGAAACAATCAAAAAGATATCTTTACTTTGGAGGAGGTGGAGGAGGATTTATCATATTTTCAAGAACCATAGCATTACTCTTAATCATTTTTGTAATTTTGTAAATGACTAAACAACCATCATCTACTCGTGACTCTGTGCCGTCGGGCTCACAGATACTTGTTCTTATATTTTGTATAGTTCTTGGGATAGTATTTGTAAATATAGTAGAATTTGTTCCACCGAAGAAATAATCTCCATAACCGTTCTCCTTATCTACGATTCCGATAACTGGAAGAACTGATGTTCCATCTCTACCTCCGATGAATGTAGGATTTAATATATCTGATTTTACAAGATACACAGGACTTAACATCTTACGAGGAAGATCATCAGCAGTTATACTCGTTGAAGAACAATTTTGAGATATAGGAGGATAATCTACAAATCCAGGACAATTTTGATTCGCAGCAGATATCTGAGGAGTCTTAGTATTCACGTCGGCGGGAAGAGAAATATTCCAACTCGGTTTCACTACTTCAAGAGTATTTCTTATCGGTAAATTAAGATTCCCTCGTGTAATAAAATTATCTAAATCTTCTATTTGTAATAATCCGTTCGTAGTAGGAGTTGATGTTGTTATTTTTTTATCACTAAAACGAGACTGTCGGTTTCCAGATGTTTGATGGAATTGTTCGTATGAGAACCCTAAAAGATTCCATAGAGACTGAGTCCAATATTTCTCATCCACCCCATAGTCCTCAAATGTAATTCCACATCTCGCATCCATTATAGAAAACGGGACTACATTTCTATCTAACTGAGCAATCGCGGGAGTCACGGTGCCTCCTCCTGTTGGATCAGGATATTCCTTCGCAGGGTCTAATATTTTAAAAGGATGATTATAAGGGGTGAAATTAGGACTATATGTTAATCGCGATAACCTCTTATTTAATTTTATTACAGGAGCAATAGCATCCGCAACAGCAGACCCATTTAGCACATTATTTGAATTATTACCGACTAATTCAGGAGTATGTAAAAAGAAGAAATTAAATCTTGATGAAGCAGCATCAAACTCCAGAGAAGGTTGATTTGCTCCACAATATATTTCATTATCTAAGAGTGCCCAGTAAGGATTCGCAGGTGAGCTCGGTCCGAAAGTTTTAGCATCATTATAATTTCCTCCAGGAGCATTATCCTGACCTATTATAAAAGAACCATCTATCGCGGGTTGATTCTGCCAGGATGATATTAAAACATTCTTAATACTCAGAGAATAATCTCTTCCTGCGTAACTCGCGTCTGTTCTCGGAGCAGGTCCTTTTGTTACATTCGTCTCATTATTACCAGTCACCGAAGCATTTACTAAATTAGGATCATATTGACCTCCCCATAATCCTGCCTTCCCATTAGATAATAATATTGCGGATGTCCCATAAGCATTAAAATGTTTATCAAATCCTATACATCTTCCTTCAAGCACGACTGATGAATCAAACCACACAACAGGTAGAGTCCCATATTGATATTTTTCTACAGATAATCCAATAAATTCATTTCCATTAGAATCCTTATATTTTTTAGCATATCCATATGTTAATGAATCATAAGTAACTATACCATTTCCTTCGCCATCAATGATATCTTTTCTATCAGGATTATAATCAAAAAATAATGCCCCAGCATCATTATCACCAGCATCAAAATAGTAATCATTTCCTAAAACTTTTTTAGATAAAGATATCTGTCCAGCAGATATAGAAGGGTCAAGAGGTGGATTTGACACATAGACCTTAGCACCATCTACTTTTGTTATAAATGTATTCTCAGGAAACAATAGAGTCCCATCACTATTCCTAAAAATAATCATTCGTTTTTCTACTCCAGTAATAGAACCGACTGTTATATATCCTCCATAAATAGGGTCTGGAGTATATGCTGAGATAGTAGTAAAAACATATGCGTCATCAGCTTGTCTCACATTACAATGTAAATATCTCATCTTATCAACAGATACATTTATTCCTTCATCATCTTCGCCACTCGCATTTTTTGTATTTATTAATGTCTGCTGTGATGCTGACATAGAATTATAACTAAAGAGTTCAGGATATGTCTCTTGACTTTCAAAGAAGTTTTTAAAATTAGTTAGATTTTCATCCGTCCAAGGGATACCTGTAGGGAATGTAAATATAGGTAGTAAAGCATTAGAACTCTGAGTTGTAAGAGGATAATATGCCGTTTCACATACAAAACTTCCATCAGTTGTTTTATTAATACCTCTATCATTTTCTTCTCCAGAAGCATTTAAGAATGGAGTTAATTGTCGTCCATATTCTTGAATTTCAGGTCTTTTATATCCTACCGTAGAGAAACTACTCTCATAATATGGAAGAAGTTCTACTCCAATAAATTCAAAATTCACTTCATCAGGATACTCTGCGTTGTCATCCGCATATTCTATATCAAGAGCAATCGTCGTTTTACCGAGAGTCGTATTATGCGTTACAAATGTAATATATGCCCCTATCATTCTGGCAAATCCTGCGATATTTGACCCATTTTTATCTTTAACACTTATCAGTCTCATACCAGGATATAATGCCCCCGTCTCAAAATAATTAGCATTCCCGTTTAAAATAAAACTATTTTGTTGTTTCCTCATAGTAATTTTTGTGACAGGTGTTCCACTCGGATCTCCAGGAGTAGTTATTCCAGAATCATTATTATAATCATAGTTCTTTAGTTTATATGATGTCGCTCCAAAAGAACTATTGAACCACGCATTACTCTGAGAATTTATCATCCAAGCAGTAGCACACGGGAACAATTCATATGTATTACTTTCACTCGTTAAATTAAAATTATTCACAGATGTTTGACCTTTAGGAATTACAGTAGTATCATCATCAGAATAAGAATATTTTTTTGTATTAATAGCATCCGCCATCGTATCTGTGAATTGATTACCGACATTCGCAGGACTATTGAATCCCTGAGTTATTTTATATTCTATAGTCTTACGATACCATAAAAAATTCATAAGAGCAGGATCTCTTTCACCCTGTAAATATTGACCTGTAGCCTCGCCCTTAGGAACAAAATTCTTTATTTTATCTCTTACAAATAATGTATATCTACTTCCATCATTAATAATTTCAGTCCTACTCCCTCGTGGAGTCTCATCTAAAGGATATCCATAACCTTCAGCATCTCCAGTATATTCAAGAGTAGAATAATCACTTCCCAATCTATAAGGATTTGCCTGAAAACAAGAACCATTCGTAGAAGCATTATATTTTCTCCACGGTTCCGCACAGTTATAGTATGATGATGAATCAGAAGAAGAACAATGTCTCGGTAGAGATATATAGTAATCACCCTGATTACATTTATAATATGAATGAGTTAAATTTATAGTATCATCCCTTATATTCTTCGCAAGTGATTCTTCTTTATATTCCCAAGTCACATTTCCATCTATCTGTTCAAAATAAGCATTTCCCATAGTAGCAGAACCATTATTTTTACCTCCATAGACTTTAGATTTTGTAACATTCTTCATCGTATAAGTAGGTGCTCTACCTTTATTATCCGTCGCAACATCACCTTTAATCTCTATCGTAGATGATTCATTTCCTATTTCAGATATATATGCTGAATGAAGACTTATAGTATCACCTATATCTAATTTTATTCCTGAACCAACATCATTCGTCCAGATATTCTTTTTTTCAAGATTACCTGCGAGAAACTCCGCAGATGACCTACGATTTGCTTCTAATAGAATCGTATCAGTATATTCCGACATATTTATATATGTATAATATTAAAAAATAGAAGTTAAAAAAGATATCATTTATCTAAGCAAAGAACACATCCATTACACCATTGTTCAGTTGAGCAACTCTGATAAGTTCAAGATAAGTTCTTAGAGTGAATGACTGTTTAGCACCAGCGTGATTTTCAATCTTATCAAAAGTGTTATAGAGTTCAAGACCCCGAGAGTTAATTCTTTCATTACGGTTTAGTTTATAGACCTGATAGAAAAACTGAGACTGGAGACCATCCTTAGTATCACTCTGGACGTGACCTTCATATTTGTCACCCGTTAGGACACCGCCCTGATTAGAATATTCATCACGAGTTACAAACGGAACCATACCCTCGCCCTGAACAACATTATGAAACTGCTGAGCAGGATTAGTAACATCTACAGGATACAAGAAGTGATCGTTATATTTAATATTACTCGTAAGAGTCCCAGGGGCCACTCCACCAGGATTCATCATACCAACAGAATGATATTCATTTAGAATAGACTGATCACCGATACTATCATTAGAAAGACAAGTAAATGCTTTAGTGACAAGACGACCAGCACCACCAACATTCATAATTAGTTCTCCAGTAGATGCTTCCGAACCTGAAGCATTTGCTTCTATAGTTCTCTTCGCAAGACGATAATCCATAAAAGTAAATGATAGATTAGCATTCTGTCTCGCATATTCTTCCATCATCTCCTGAGGGAAATACTGATAATCAGCAACAAGTTCAGTCGCTGCCGTATCAATTTCAAAAGATTGACCCGTCTGACCAACATCAACAACACTCATACATAGACGCTTCTGTGAAGCAGGAGAGAAGAACAGTTCAATCGTAACAGGTTCAGTCATCATAAATAGGGGCAATTGATTTGAGTAGAGGAAGGGAAATAGATCCTGGATAGATACAGAAAATTCTACACCAAATTCATTATTGTTAGTTACGTGCGGAGCAGCGAATAATTCATTATCATCTCCATCTACAGCATAACCATTATCAAGACCAACTCTCGGAGCATTCTGTGTAAGAGCAGACTGAGTCCCCACGTGAGCAGCAAGTCCATCTCCAGTGCCTTCCTGATAATACGGTTTATGTGCGAGATAGCGACCCGAAACATACGATTCTCTTTGCTTCTGATGCTCGTTAGACAGGAACATAGATTTGTATCCCATATAGTGATTGTAATCGTCAATTTCTGAGACGGTTTTAGTGCCGACACGAAGAGCACATCGCTCTATCAGAGAATGTATCCCTACACCAGGAGCCATAAATCCATCCGCTGAAGTAACTTTCATTCTTAATACAATCTTAGAATTAGAATGAAGAATACCTTTATTCTGAAACTGAAACCGACAAAATTTATCCGTATGGACTACAGGATCTAAAATATCCGTTTCTATATCAATAGCAGTGTTCGTAGGAATCTGTCCGATTCTTACAAGATCAGGGACTGTTCCGGGAGTAGATGGCGTAGCATTTGACTGCGTTTTCATTTGAGACTGATCGGATGATGTTGCGTAACTCATATTTTAATAATGTAAAATATAATAATAATAAAAAAATAATTTTAAAAAAGTAAAAAGATATCTTAACGGACTACAGAAATGCCGTCGCCACTAAATGCGAGAGTTTGTTTTGAATGAACAAATAGATAGAATGCCTGAGGAGAATCGGTGACAACTCCACACGTCATATTTAGTCCCCAATTAACAGAACTAAAATCTACTCCTTGTCCAGAAATAACATCGTATGCGACTCCAATTCCTGCGACACTCCCTGTCTCAATCTTTTTATTTACGACAGCAGCAGTAGAATTTGTATATTCCGTGTTAAGAGGAGATACAACAGTCCGACGAAGTTTAGAGAACTGAGTAATAGCATTCATATATTCCTGAACAATCTGAGGGTCGGCAACATCACTATCTCTATCAAGAACAACATTACTATTCTGAAGAGTATTTACATTATATTCAAGTGGGAAGCGTTCTCCTCCACGAGTGAAAAATAACTGAGTAATTCTTCCAGGAGTTTCATTTGTATCTGAATTAGCAGGATAATTGTTACTTAAACCATTCTCACCTCTGTTATTAATTTTATTCGCAGAAATAATATTACCGAAAGCACCAAGAACTCGTGATAGACCAAGATTGAAATTTACAATCGCATTCGTAGAGTTAAATGTAGTGAAGTAGGATGAAATAGAATTGTATTCAAATGTAGAAGCAGCAGGGACTTGAACAGAAGGATCAGGGGTCATTACCTCGCACGAAATAGAAACAGTTGAGAGTTCATAGAAAGCATCTTTAACAGAAACACTTGAAGCACTCCCGTTCGCATCAAAGAAAACATTAGAGTCTGGAGCAAGTTGAATCTCTACGAGGATACCACCGACACCACCAGCACCATTCGCCATTAGAGGAATAGGGTTCTGTCCGTTGAAAAGTCCGCAAGGAAGTGGAATACAGAAAGACCCATCGCCTTTAGAGACTACACCAGTAGTCTGAGCGTTGTGATTAGGAGTTACAAGAACCTGTTGTCCAAGATGTCCGCTGTAGTCTTCAAGAGACGACGTAGTTGGAAGGTAACTCGCCATAAACCTCGGAAAATGACGAATTTCTTCTATGACCTGATGAGTTGCCTGAGATTTTATCGTAAGAGAATCTATGATAGAAAATATACCTAACTGTTCGGACATTCTTAGACTATCCGAAGTAGCAGGGACATCTTTAGAAGCATTCTTGAAGCAACTGAATTTACCGACGAGTCTTACAGACTGTCCTACAAGCATACGTTCTTGTTCGCCAATAATGAACTGAATCAGAGGATTACCATCGCGATATGATATCGTTCCAGTAGAGGTATGATTACTCGGAGTAACTTGGAGATTTTGTTTTGAACTCATTTTTATATTGTAAAATATATTAATAATAAAAAAATAATTTTAAAAAAGGTAAAAGATATCTTTAAATTTCTAAACTTCAAGAGAAATAGAATCACCACGAACAACAATACGTCTTAGATGAGCAACCCAAGTGTTCCACAATTTTGCTTTCGTAGGAGCAGTAGTCTCCTGATACTCTACCTGAAGATTAAAATCTTTTCCACGAGCGTCATATACTCCTGAAGAACTTGAAAGTGCCCTACCGATGAAAAAGTTTCTCTGAAAGTTCTCAAAAGATAGAGGGTCAATTCCCGCCATTTTTAATGCCTTTTCATTCTCAATAAAACTCTGCTGATTGATGACAACATTGTCTCCAGTATTAACACTCATACGAGCAAGAGGCACTTTTCTATTAGGATTTAATTTTCCATTATATATAAATTGGTAATTTGAAGCGTGATCCGTAATTCCTACAAGACCCGAACGAGTAGAGTTATTATCCGCATAAGCACCCGAACCAGTATCCTGGAAGATTTCATTTATTTTATAGGTTTCTTTCGCAGCAATCACTTGCTGAGCAGTATAAGGTGTCGCGTCAATAGGGATCGCCAGAATTGACTTACAGCGACTATTCTGAATAGGCAAACGAATATTTACAACACGGTCACTCGCTAACTGAGAATATTTGTAATTCGTGTAAGATAGGAAATCATAGTTCATCGCACCACCCGCCTTTAACATAGAGTTCATCTTAGAAACATAACCAGCAGGCATCTCAACCTGCTGAACCAAGAGTTCAACATTATCAACTGATAGACTCGGAGTAAATGAAGCTGCTTCTTCAACACCACACGAATAAGTCGCAAATGTATCATCAATGCTGTCCGGACCAGCAACAGGATCACCCGAAGCATTAGACCAGAGATTCTTAACTTCAGTAAATGAAACTTTAATTAATCCCGATGTAGAAGTTCCTCCTCCAACACCAGAAGATGTATCGTAAGCAAGATCAGTAATCTTTACTTTTAATGTCCCAGCAGTTCCACCAGTATCACCCGAAGCAGATACCAGAGAATCACCAGGTTCAGTTAGAGAAGATGGTGCTTCAGGATACAAGAAAGCAATTTCATCACCGATTACATACGGACACCCTTCAAGACCAGTTTGACCGTTCATACGCTGGAGGTAAAAGAAACTCGCAGAAGCATTACGAGCCCACGTAGTAGGACCAGTATTTGAACCATTCAGGGAATGGAAATAGGGATTCGCAGTAACACGGCAATCTCTCAACTGATTCTCAAGCATACGGAAGCATCTACTCGGGTCTTCTAAAATAATTTCTATACGGAGACCATCCGTCATTCCAAGTGGAAAGATGCGGTCATTTTGGAAAATTCCTGTCGGTAGAGTAAGAAGTGCTTTAACAGTTTTGAATTCGGCATCGCCAATAGTCTTATCATCTTTTTTCTCAAAATAAGGATTCTTATCAACATTCTGAATAGTAGTAGTAGCACTCGTATTATTAGGACGTCCAACATTACTCGGTAGAACAGCACCTTCCGTAAGAGCACGTTTCTTTCTCATATTTTCATTTGTCTCGTAATCATATTTTAGAGCAGTAAGAACATTTACATTTTGTAATTCCTCTAAAATCTGATTCTGAGCACCACCCGAACTAATACGAATATCACGAATTAAAACATTCGCTCCCAGAGCAGCATCAAGCATAAGAGGAGTATTAACTGTGTGACCAGCAGGGAGTTTAACTTTTACATCCATTCGGAGGTAGGTTTCAGAAGGCATCATAAATCCAGTAGAACCAGGGATAACAAAATTAATCTGTTGTCCGAGTTCGTAAGATAAACCATTCTCCGCTTGAATAGCAACTTTCTTCTGTGAGATTGGGATCTTTTCTTCGGCAGTCCAGAACGCTGTAGTAGGCATATTTTATGATAGACTTATATTTTATTTTCAAATCAAAAAAAAATCTAAAATGATCCTGAAGGATTTACAAGATTTTGGACGTGTTGAGAACCTGTCGCAACTAATCCTGTAGATTGTAATTCATTCACAGGAGCAGTGCTTTTCATCGGTTGTAATTGACTTAATTGCTTCGTTCTCTTTCCTGCTAATCCCTGCTGAGTAGTTGTATCACTATCTACTGTTGATTTATCTTGATTGTATGTATCTATAGAACCAGCAACGGAAGATACGACACCAGCAAGTGCTCCCAATGCTTCGGCAGGAGGAAAAAATAATCCAAGAATATCCGCTCCAGTAGTAACAACAGATGCTACTTGACTCACATCCCCAGCAATGTCATCAGATCCATCAGCATTCTTTTCTAATCCATTCTTCGCTAATTCATAAGCAGAGACTCCACCAGCAAGAACTCCACCGAGTTTTAGAGCACCACCAGCACCAGAAGCAGCCTTCCCCGCTAATTTTCCTAATTTACTTTCTTCACCAGCATCTTCTTCTAATCCGCCCGCTAACGAAGTAGCAGGTTTTTTACTCGGAGCAGATGGATCACCTACATTCGCTTCGCCAGCAGCAGGAGTATTTCCAGTTATTCTCGCTTTAGCAGCACGATAGTTCGCAGCAGTAAAATCACTCGGGTCATCTCCGACAGTAGGAGCATTAGCACCTGTAGGACGAACAGGAGCACCGACACTGGGGGCACTTCTTGTATCAGCAACAGCAGAAGAAGCGACTTTATCATTTGTCGCTGTAGCATCACCGAACTGTAGATTTGCTCTTGGATTTGTTTGTTTCGCATAACTACGAGCAGCATCGTAATAAGATGAGGATTGTCCTAATCCCTTTAGTCTCGCCTGTTCTTTTGAAACAGCATTAAGAGTTGAGATAGATTGTCCAAAATTAACTCCAGATAATGTATCGTGTAATGAGAATACTAAACTATCTGTCGTCTTGGAAGATTTATCTTTAGAAGTCTGTGCTTTATCTGTGACTTCCTCAGTGTCAAATGTGTTATTGATTCTATCCCTCGCACTCTTTACTTGTTCATTAAATAATGCGTTATCTCGTGTAGGAGCATTGCCTTCCGACTGTGCCTGTCTGATTCCATATAAGTCCATATTTATACTTCATCAACATTTTCTTCTAAATTATCTTTTTTTAAAATATCATCTATATTTTCTTCTTTAACACTTTCAGTAGGTTTATCGCCGACCGCCATAACCTCATCAAAATTCTTATACATAATAGGAGGATTCTCTTGTAGATCTAAATGAATAAAATTATATCTATCAGGTGTCGCTTTTTTGTAGAGTGCTATGAATCTTTCTGCTCCTCCAAATAGATCTCCATATTCATCCGCCACCTTTAATAATTCTTTTCTGTTTGGAAAAGGTGATCCGATGATAACATTCGTGGCGTTCTGTCTTATTATAGGGGACACACTACGAAAATTCTGACTGGAGATAACGAGCAATTTAATATTAAAATGACGGAATCTACTCGCAAGATGATTTACACGACCTTCTCTTTTGATGCTTCCGAGGCAATCATCTATAATCACAGCGATTTCTGGTTGTTCTTCTTTAGTAAATGTCTTCTGTCTTTCTACTAATCCATCTATGATAGAATCATTATATTGGTCGTATGTATCAAAGGCTTCCTTTAAGAATCTTGATGTGACATCATTAGCAATTGTATTTGAAATAATATGAGTAGAATCAAATCTCTCCTGAGCATCGTAGAAGTCAGTATTCAGAAGCATATTGGAGATGAG
>Ga0209535_1002496_pt1 | contig 11991 bp, 5 predicted proteins | sample LinPmetageLP28_FD_184041 | JGI IMG/M metagenome (GOLD analysis project Ga0209535, IMG submission 184041) | Marine viral communities from the Pacific Ocean - LP-28 (SPAdes) (version 2) | ecosystem: Environmental > Aquatic > Marine > Oceanic | place: Pacific Ocean | collected 2009-08-22
CAACACCAGTTATAGCATAATTGGTAGATCCAGTACCCTCACTTTTTACAGTTTCTGTACCTGTTGATGATCTTACTATTACCTGTATATCTGTTGATGCTGGTATATAAAAACTATAAGCAAAAGCCGTAGTTGATCCATTCCCAGAATAACTATTCTTGGTAGTCGTTGATGATATTGTCATATTAAAATTTTAGAGAAAATTGCAAAAAAAAAGCTGGTATTACAACCAGCATATAAAGAATCATATAGAAAAATGTTATCTTTGTTAAGTAAAAAATTCTATTTTGTTGGATTTATATTTGGTGGTCTATCGGGTAACTTTTGCCCAGACCCCCACCAATATTCTAATCCTGTTGTTTTGCGGGATCTCTTTTCCTTTCTTCTTACTCGTTTTTCAAAATCTGGATCTATCATTGCTTGTAATGTGTCAAAAACATATCTTTCTAATGCTAATCGTAAAAACCACAAAGATGCTCCAGGTGTATATCTCTTAATGTAATTTGTTACATCATTGCCATAATTTACTTCTTCACCACCAATAAATTGTCGGTATGGATTTAATACTCCTAATTTAATTGTATCAGTTAAAAATGATCCTACTGCTCCCACAATTGTTTGAGCATAACCACCACCAAATCTATTTGTACCAGCATAAAAAAAATCTCCAAAGATACCTAATCCACCACCATGAATCATAGCATTTGCCCAATATTTTTTATCTCTTTTATCTTCTGGTGTAATATCTTTACCTTTAGTTAAATTTTTTAATTCATAGGTTAAAGCTCCAATTAATGTAGTTGAAATAATTAAACTTGAAAAATATCCAGCTTTACCTCCTAATGTTTTTACATTACCAAACATAGCTCTAGCAATATGTGTATAAGCTAAAGTTAAAGTAAAGTTTTTATACATAGCAGCAGATAATAATAATTCACCACCAATTGTACCTGGAGGTGCATTACCTTTAATTGTTGCTTTAGCTCGATATGAACTTGATGGTACAGCAAACTCTATTTCTCTATTAATACCATCCATCAATCTTGCAGAAATATCTTTTGCCAAATTTTCCTCAATATCTGTGTTAGAAAAAATATCATCGGGGCGAATAAAAGTTATTCCTTTGTGTTCATATTCTGGTGTATTTCTAATTATATTCCAATGTGTTTCTTTTAATCCATTACGTTCAAAAAATTGTCTAAAACTAGGATTTAATTGATCAAAAGTTTTATTTTTTTCTCTAGCAATATGTCTAAAAAATTCCATACCAAAACCAAATTTACCCGATTGTGTAATATGAGATAAACCACTTGCTCGTAAAACAGTTTCATTTATTCTTTTTGAAAGCTCGGGTGAAAAAACTTCACCCATAAATCGTGCCTGGGCAGATCCAACTGTTAAAAAAGTTTCACCTATAATACCAGATGACATTGCTAAATCAGCCAATTCATCTGTTGCAAGTCCTTTTGTTAATTGTTTTAAACTTGAAAACATTGCTTTTGATGCGGGAATACCATTAAATCTAGCAGCTATTCTAGTAAAGTTAAAATCACCTAAAGATAATATAGATGCAGATCCAAGCTGTGCAGCTGTTAGTATTTGCCTAGTACCCGCTAATGTTCTTGATAATGTACCTTCAACTGGTGCATTTAAAGATCCATTATGTAAATTCCAAATATTATTTATTAGATTTACTTTAGTATTCATTCTGTCTTTGTTTGTTCTACCAGGATATTGTTTTTTTCTTTTTAATCCTTTTTGATCATCAAATGCTCCTTGCTTTTGCAAATATTGCGACATCCACCTAATTGTTGCATTTGGATTTGCTCCTAATATTTCCATAGAAGATATATCTCTTGCCATACTATCAAGGTGTCCAACTACTGTAGAAAATGGATCTGATTTACCAAACATTTCTTGATATTCCATCCAAGTATCTGCATCTTTAAATTTTAAAAAACGATGATCCATGCGTCTATTACCAATACTTTTACCAAACCCAGCTGCCGAGCCTGGTCTAGTTTTATTAAAACCCTCAGTTGTAATAGTTTCCCATATTTCTCCCAGGGCAATTTCTAAAGATCCATCATCAAATTTTAAACCTGTTCTTTCATTGATCATTAATTCTTTATCAAGCATTGGTCTTACTTTATCAATCCATTGCTGTTTTCCATATTTTGTAATGGTTATAGAATCATGGTGTTGTGGCATCCCATAATTTTTTAATTTAGCTATTCTTCCACCAGCTACATTAAATTTTAATCTAGCAAATTCCATTGCATCCATTGCAGCTGCGGCAAGATCTGCGGCAATAGGATTTTTTGTACTGCCAGGTTGAAACATCTCTCTTACAACATCTTTCATTTCATCTGCATTTCTTATGCCACCTGTCATGTTGCGTCTAAATTTTAAAAGGTAATTAGTCATGCGTTGATAAATTTGTCCACGCACAGTATTAAAACGAGCTTCTACATCAGTAAATGGCATTCTATGGTTTGATGCTAATACTGCAACCATTGCCTCTGCTGGATCTAGTTCTCCAGAAACATTACGAAATTCTTTTATCCATTTTAATATTTTAGCTTGTGCAGTAAGGGTTAATAAACTTTGTCGTTTCTTTTCTGCTGCATTATGTTTTAAAGCATCATAGGTAAGTTTACCCGCCTCTTTTTCTGCATCTGCTTTTGACATTCCTTTAGCCATAAAGTCTGCCTCAAAACTATCAAAGTGTCCTTGTATTTCAGCTTTCTTAACATCATTAATAATGCCTTCTTTGTTGGCATTTAAAATACATTCTCTTAAACTCATACACAATCTCTCAATCTATTTAATATGGCTTGGTCGTTTTCTATGTCTGATAATATTTGTCTTGCCGATACAACTTCTGGCACAATTTCATCTTCTTCTATTTTAGAAGAAATAGAAAAATCTTCGTCTATAAATTCGTTTAAAAGTTTTTGTTCACTTGATAATTCTGGTGTTTTTGTTTCAACACCAATATCTGGTTGAATTTTTGCATTAGGATCAGATTGTACTGCTTTTATTATTGGTAAATATTTTTTTAATTGTTCTTCATTAAATTTTTTTCTTTGTATTGCTCTACCAACTTCTCCTCTTTCTGCTTTTGGTAATGATCCATCTTTTTTTAATTTTAAATTCATCATCTGCAAAGTGTCTTTAACTGGATCAAAATCTATATCTCTTTTAAGAGCTGGTAATACTGTATTTACAATGTCAAAAGGTGTTTCTAAATCTTCTGCAAATTTATGTATTGCTTTTCCAACACCATAAACCCATCCATCATAAGCATCATTTACAAAATTAATAAAATCATTTTTATTAAAACCTGGAGGGGTGTAATCATAAAAGTAAGCAAGAGCATTTTCTATTTGGCTGTACTCTTCTTTAAATACAGAATTATTAATTTCTTCTAAGAACTTTTTGTCGTCTTTTGTAAATTTTGCAGTTTTTTGTTCTCCGCCAACTCCAGCAACTTTTTTTCCACTTGATTTGCTAGACTTTTCTCCGAGAGAAATCCCTCCCTCCTTTTCAATGAGTATGGGTTTTTCTCCTCGTTTGACGAAATTATCTGTTTTTTTATAGCCATTTAATATCTTTAATGATTTTATGTGATTATATACATCATTAGGTTTATTGCCAACATTAATTAAATATCCATGATCAACTAATCTGCCTGTGTTTAAATACCTTACAAATGCTCGTCTATACGATTCATCTCCAGGAATATCAACATTATGTAAATAAATTTTATATCCATTTTCTTTGAAAGCATTTAATTTTCTTAACAAACTATCTGCATCAGCACCGACAACAGGAAACACAATATTTTGCCCTTCATTAACAGCTCTAACAGTTAAATCAGCAGCGACAATAGAACTTTCTTCATGGATAACTCCAGCCCCTTTTCCATTATCAAACTCGGGAAATAATTTTTTTGCTTCATCAGAATCAATTAATACAGCTTTTAATTTTTTTACTAATGGTACAGCCTCAATAGATGATTTACCACTACCAGGTTTACCCATAACAAAAACAACTTTCTTTTCTGTTTTTGGTTGCCCTTTAAATAATTTATCTTTTACTGATGAATGACCATGATTTTTTTGTAATTGATTTGTTATTTGAAATCTTAATTGTTCTCTTTTAGGTGTATTAATAATACTTTCAGTTGTTTCTTGTTTATTTAATGCAATTTGATCTGCCTCATATTGATCAATAGCATCATCTAAATTTTTAAATGGTGGTAATTTTGATTTTACCCTAGCTTTATTTATTTTTGTTAAAGCCTCTTCTAAAATATCTGGATCAATTTTATCAAGTATTGGATTAACAATTTTTCTATCAATAGGAGATGTGTTTTGTAAAACTTCATCAACAGAAAATTCTCCTCTTTCTGCTTTTGGCTTTATATCTAATACTTGCTCTAATTGATCTTGTAAAAAATTACCCTGGTCTATTTGACCTTGCCCAGCTGGTGTATTAAAGTTTTGTTCGGGTATAGTTTTTATTTCGTTTATATCTTCTTCTTCAAGGAATTTACTGTTCGTGTTCGTAGATTGTGCATTATCCCCAGATCGGCTAACATCGTACCCATTAAAATCCCCTCTTGCATTTGCTCGTTCAATTGCATCTCCGAATTGTTCGATAGCTGCTCCTGTGTTCCCTTTGGCATGAATGACAGATGCATCGTTGAGATCTGCTGCGAGTTGTTCTCCACTTCTGAGGGCTTTGGTTTCGATGAGTTGTAAGATTTTTTCATTTATTAATTCCTGGTTTTGGTTAAATTGTTCATCAAGTACATTTTTTCCCGATGAGTTTATTTTAGTTTTATTCTGATTTAAACCTTTAAATAAAGTTTTATTTCGTTTTAGTTTTTTTATAGCAGCATCAAGTATATCTGCCTTATTTGTTACTAATGATTTAGTAATAAATTCAGATCCAAGTAAATCTAATTGTTCAGAAGTATCAAATTTACTATCTAAAGCCTGGAGAACAATAGATCTAGCTTTACCAATATTATCGGGATTAGCTTTACCTAGCAGCTGCAATATAGGTAAATGTAAAGTTGGATCATTTACTAATTGAGCAACTAATGCTGCATGGCTTGATTCTGCTTGTCCTCTAGCAACTAAATCAAATGCATCATCTGATAAACTTTCCATAGCCATAGCCTCACGCACCATGACAGATCTTGGTGGTATAGCTTTTTTAAAATTATTAAATTCTGTTTTATTTAATCGTAATATTTTAGCAGCATCAATTGATGTGCCGCTGCCTTCTTGAATATTTTTTATAGCAGCCCAAATTTTTATTTGCTCAGGTGTATATCCATCTACCTCTCGATATAAATAACCATGTAGTTTTGGATCTTGTCCATCATTCTGTGCTTTTATTCTTTTAGCTAAACCAAGTCGTTGATGTCCATCCGCAACTACTTTTCTTCCATTAGCAAATTCAAAAGCTACAATAATATTAGCAGCATGAGGATTCCATTCTGTAACACCTTTTAATCTTTCTGTTACACCAAAATCATCACCGCCTTGTTTGTATTGAAATATGTTTGCATCTGTTTCTAACTCATCAATTTTAAATTCTATTTTATCAGCAGAAAAAGTTTTAACTGATTCATTTAATTGAAAATTTGTATCAACTTGTTCTGGTATTACTTCGTTATGTAAATTTTTAACTGCATTTTCTATTTCTTGTTCATTTTTTAAATTATCAATTAAATTATCCATAAAAGGATTTTGATCAACATCATCTATTGCTTTTTCTTGTTGATGTAAAAATGCTTTTATTTCTTTTGTTTTAATATTATCTGGTAATGCATTAACAAATTTTACTGTGTTAGATCTGCTTAAACCCTCTAATGACATTAACATAATTTGTTGGGCATCAAGATCACCAGCATCAATCATTTTGTCTAACTGAACACCAAACCATTTAGCTGCATCTAAATTTTTATTTACAATACCATATTTTTTAAAATCATTATATTGTGCTTTAGTAAATTTACCCGCTTTAAATAAACCTAAAACAACATCACCTAAAACACCACTTGCAACAGCAACAGTAACCATTGCAGCTGCTGCCTCTTTTGCAGTGTAGTTAATATCTAATTCATTATTGTTATAACGATAAACTTCTTTTTGTATGGCAGCTTCTGCCCCAAAACCTATTAATGCCTCAACAGCAAAAGTTTTAAGAAACTGCATTCCTATTGTGCCTGTTGTTGACCAACCGCCTGTTGCCACACCTAAAGGTAATGTACCTAAAATAACTGGATCAGTTATACCAGCTCTAAGTCCACCCGCTAATTGCCCCCAATTCCAACCAAACAAACCAGGCTTGGCATTACGCATTACATCTTGATTTGTTTCCCAGGCTAATCTTGCATTTTCAATTACTTCTTGATCTATTTCATCTCTTGTTTTTACATCTTTATATTTTTCTGGCTCATTTGCTTTTAGCTTATCAAGCTCTGTAAAATAAAAATTTAAATTAGTATCATAAGAGGTAAGAAAATCATCTGTATCAAAAACATCAACACTATTCATTAAATCATCATTAGTGCTATTAGCCAAATCATCAGCTGCGGAACTTCTAAGAGCTTCGGGATGATTTAATAATAATGGGTTAATTCCAATATTACCGCCAAGATCTAAAATTAATTCATCATTTTCTTTAAATAATTTTGTAAAAGCAGCTGCTTTAGAATCAGATCTAAGCCTACCAAAAAAATCAGCTTTAGCTGCCTCATAGTTTTGACTAAAATCTGTTCGTTCACCTTTAGCTTTATTTGCCACATCCAACACCGATAAGGTGCTGCCAGGCTCAAAAAAAATACCACTCATTTATATTTACTAATAATTTTATCTTTAATTAAATTTAGATCTAAAACAAAATAACCATTAGATCCATTTGCCGATGATGTACCGACATATTGTGGATCAGTATTATTCCAGGGCTGTGAAAAAGATACAATATATTTGCCATCATCAATTACCCATAAATAAGGCTGTCCATCTCCATCAACATTAAATATGCCACCATTTAATTCAAATGTACCGCTTTTTTCTCCATACTTATATTCGGGTATTTGATCGTTTAATAATATATTCCATTCATTCTGGGTTAATCCTGTAATAACATTTTCAAAACTTTCTGTTTCCATCCAGGATGGTACAAAAGTTGCTTGACCATTAAAACTACCAACACCACCAACTTTAACCATCTCATTGTCTTTAGCAATTGTTGTTGATCCAATTAATTCTTCTACAATTGAGGTAAACAATTTTTTTTCTTTATTAGTAAATTTTGTGCTTTTACTATCTCTATTTCTATTAACGTAAATAATTTGTGCCATATCAAATAATGTTTCCATAAAATTACTACTGACATTATGTAAAGATCCATCAATTACTTCATTAAATTCTATTCTTGCATCATCTGTTCTATTAACATCTTGATTGCCAAACATTGTTTGTGCCGATGGTACAGATTCATTATCTCGCATTTCAAAACCTTGAAAAAAATCAAGAGCTAACATGGAAGATGTATTATCAAAACCTTTTGTATTTATTAATCCCGCTATATGAGCAAAATATTTAGATTCATTTTTACCTTCACCTTTGTATAAAATTTCTGAAAATACATCATCTGCTTTTTCATCAAAAGCAGCTAATCGTTTAATTAAAAAAATTTTCTGGGTATTACTTGTTTCTGGATTTTGCCACAAATTCATTATGGTTGTTTGATCTTCTTTTGTAATTAAATTATTTACTGTGCCATATTTAGCCATTGTTAAATTGTTTTGTGCTTTGCGGTTATTTACCCAGGTATTAAATTCTTCATCACTTGCAGTAATCCAATTAATATTTTCTAATTCTATTAAGCCTGTTTGCTCTGCCCATCGTAAACTATCTGTATTAAGAGCAGTATTCATTTTTGATTGTACTGATTCTAAGGCTTCAATTTTTAATATTAAATCATTTGGTACACCTGTAGCTGCGGTATCAAAACCTTGTTGAGCATCTTCTGGATCAATACCCGTTAATATTTTTGCATTAATTTTATTTTTTTCTCCTTCAGCTGCATTTAATTCATCTGCTATTTCTCCTTGTGTCATTTGTATAGCTTGATTGTAAGTTTCATACATTTTCATATAATCGTTTATTTGATTAACTGTGTCTGTATCTCCTAATGTGTCAGCTATTGCTTTATACTTTGCCAAGTTTTGCAAACCATCAACAGGCATAATACCATTTTTTAAATTTGATTTTATGTCATTAAAATTAGAAATATTTTCATTAATTAATTTATTTGTATTTGAATTAGTTTTATTATTTATTGTTGTAATTGCTTTCTGTGCAGAAATATCTAAATCTACTCGTTGTTCTAAAGTTAAATTTTTATATGGATATGCATCAGCATCACCTTTTGCTAAATCTAAATAAGCCTGGGGATCTTCGGCAATAGCTAATTTTGCTTTTATGTATTCTACTTTTTGATTTGTGTAATAATTAGCAACATCTGGAGTAGCATTAATAATACCCTCACCATAAGCCTCTTCGTGAATACCTGTTACTCCATTTAATCCTAGTAATCTATTTTCTGCTGCAATTTGATCATTAGTATTACCATATTCTAAATCATATAATAATTCTCCTTCTTCTTTTTTATAGGCAGCTGTGCGTTGTGCTAGTCCTGTTTTAAAAGAACTATTCATTACATCTATTGCAGCCGAATCATTTTTATTAGAAAATTTATTTTCAAAATCTTGTCTAACAACATCATCATCAATAGTTGCTAATACTCTTGTTTTAATAGCATCTGATGCAAAAGCAAAATTTTGTTCATTGTTTAAATAATCGGGAGATGTTTGAAATTCATTTTTTACACCAGTTAAACCCATCATTTTACCATCACCATTCATGGCAAGATCCATAGCTGTATTTAATTTATTAGATCTATCCATTTTTGTTTTGATAGCAAAAAATGTATTAGCTTGTTTATCTAAAGTTTCTATTAATTCTAATTCTTGTTTACTCTCTAATTCATTAGCTCTTGCTTTATTACTTTCTTCTTGTTGTAATAAATTTAAACCTACATTAGCAGTAGTTTGTCCTACTCTTGCCAAAGCATCAAAAGCTCTTGAAGAATCAGCTGGATTATAGCGAATACCACTTAATGTATTTGGCTTGGGAGTTACTCCTGTTTGTGGTCTATATTTTTCTATTTTTACCATTGGTTATAAATTCCTAAATTTGTTAATTTTGTTCTGAACTGATTATTCATTTCTATTAATTCTCTTGTAAATTTATTTTGTGAAACTAACATTGATTCATTAAATAATGATTGTGTTTTTACTTGTTTGTAACCACCATACGCATTTATAGATGCAGCAGCTGCGTTAGCAATACCAACAATTTTTGCTGTTCTTGCGTTCATTTCATTTATTGCTGCGGATGTTCGTAATTGATTTGCATTTACAATTTCAGAGTTTGCTCCTATTCTTCCATTGTATCTAATGTTTGCTTTTTCTACTTCTGCATTAGAACGATTTTTTTGCATTACTTCTATTACAGTTGGGCTGTTTAAAGCCACACCCGATTTTGCATAATTAACAACAGTATCACTTTCAAAAGAATCATACTGTTCTTCAAAAGCAATTATATTTTGATAAGCTAATTCTAATATAGCATCTGCATTTTGATCTGCTAAATCTGCATTTTGTTTATCTACTTGTGCCTGGGCATCATATGCATTAGCTTGGGCAAATCCACTATACAAACTAGATCCAGCAGAAATTGCTGTTCCAGCAGCTATCATAGTAGTTGGCTCATGGTTTATATTATTACTAAAAGCAAAGCTGTCTTGCGGTGCAGCTGGGTGATTAATCATTTACATATCCTCGCATATCTTAAATAGTCTTGTTCATTTTGGTATTTTGGCATCTCGCCCTCTAATGTCATTCCAAGCCAGGCAGCAAATTTTTTACCTGTTTCAAAATCTTTTTTTACAGCTGTCTGCAAACGAACAACATTAAAATCTTTTATCAATTTATTTAATCCTTGTTTAATTACCCTGGCAGAAGTTACAGGATGTTTGTAAGACAATTGACTTGCCATTACCCATCCTTCGTAAACACCTTCCCACATAGGAACGATACCACCACTACAAATAATATTTTTATCATCATCGATAGCAGTAAAGCTCATATCTTCTACTTCCAAACCATCCAGTAATGGTCGCAAGTTATCATCCACCTGGGTGAATGAACTGTTCATTATTCCCTGTACCATTGCGTGAGCATGGTCTTTTTTAAATGCAATTAAACTAGCCATCGTAAGTTGAGAATTGCGGATATAATGCAATAACATTCATCGGCAATGGTTGGTTTTGTTGTATGACTATGAAACCATCTGTATCATAATCAGCATCAAATTCGATTTCTTTATCTCCTGTAAATAATGGCACAGCGGTGTCCATTGCAGCTGCACTAGATCTAAAAGGAACTCTATCTAAATTTGATGTATCTTTTCCTACTAACAATCCAACAGTTTCAAATAAACGAACTGTTAAATTATGAATACGTTTTGTTTTGCCCTGGGCAGTACCATCTTGGCTACCCGCCTCTAATCGCATTGTTTGTAATGTTGAATTATAATTTAAACCAATTTGTACTTTAGTTGATGATCTATCTAAGGTGATTGTGCCTGTTGCACTAACTGTTTTATTTGGATGTGTAGATCCATCCGCTAATATTGTTACTGATTGACCAATCAAATGATGTAATCCCGATATAGTTGTTGTTGCTCCACCAGAATACGTTAGCCCACTATCAACAAAGAAAGCAGCTGTTAAATCCGAGCCATAATCAACTGGTTGTAAGTATTCAACATATCTCCTGGTTGCTCCGTTAATTGTTCTTTTAACAACAACATAAGTTACATCTTCATTTAGATCTCCAGGAATAGTTGCCACACTTTCAACAACTGCATTACCAGATCCAAAGACACCACCAAATATATGTCTGTGCCATCCAACAACTTGCTCATTCCTGGCATATGTTAAACCAATTAATATTCCATCTGTTCTTACACACCACAAAATACTTTGCGGCTCTTGTTGGTAAGACATTTCGGTAATACCAGAATCAGAAATATGCTCGGCTAATATTGTTAAGTCGGGTGCTATGAAACCATCAGTATCATAATTGTAAACAAGCTCTCTTACTTTTCTTTTAGCTCGTTGCACAAACATCGTAGCATTACCAATTGATACTGCATCAATATCCGATGATCCATAACTTGATTGTTTTTTTATTTGTATATTCGTTGGGGTAATAGGCTCGGCAGATGAGGATGCTGTTACTGAAAACTCACCACCAGCTGTACCGCAAATTAAAGACCTGGTAACTGTTAAATATTTAATGGCATTACCTTTATTGGATGCAATAGAATATGTCATTGCGTCAGCAGAATCAGATCCTACTGTAAAATCTTCCAGGGAATCTGTTTTAGAAAACCATATTGTTTGTGGATCATTATTACTACTAGCAAAAATTAATCGTTGTTCATAAAAGACAACACAGCTTGGATATGTGCCTGTTGTTTTATTTAATACAGGGCTTGTTAGTTTAGTAACAACATCACTACCTCCAGCAGAAAATGTACCATAGCTGCTAGTGTTTAAATCATTACCATCTGAATCTTGTATTTCAAATTTTAAATCGGGTGTTGTTACAGTACCAGCAGATGCATACGCAGTATAATTTGTTGTATTCCAATTTGCTCCCACCGCATCGGATAAACTAAAGGTTGTTGATGATGGTACAGTTTTAACTGTAAAGGTTGTATCATTAACCTGTGTCATTCCTTTAACACCAGCAATAGTAACTTTTTCACCAACTGCCAAACCATGAGCTGCGGATGTTGTTACTACACCAGGGTTAGCCTGGGTAATACC
>Ga0209535_1002499_pt1 | contig 11981 bp, 12 predicted proteins | sample LinPmetageLP28_FD_184041 | JGI IMG/M metagenome (GOLD analysis project Ga0209535, IMG submission 184041) | Marine viral communities from the Pacific Ocean - LP-28 (SPAdes) (version 2) | ecosystem: Environmental > Aquatic > Marine > Oceanic | place: Pacific Ocean | collected 2009-08-22
GTATCTATAGACATCTGAAGGAACGCATTGCAGACGTTCATTCTGAGTAATCAGAACGGAAGTAGGTAATGACACCGAAGGAACGCATCTTCTAATAAGGGAGATGGATATGAGTAGTCAAATGAAGTATATGCATAAGAAGTATAGGGAAAAGACACGTCTGAAGAGGCTGTCCGTCACTATATGGTATCTTATGGTATTTTCGGACACTTTAAGAAAAGGTTAAGAAAAAGGTAGGGTTGTTGTGATTAAATCTCGCAATGTATCGGCGAATCACAGCAACTCACACCGAATCACACAGAGAGATACACAGATATAACTCCCAGAAAACTCACAGTTTCTAGTTCGCATAACACATATTATGTTAAAATTTAGAAATAACTTGACAAACCCTCACAGCCATGGTATACTTACTTTGTATGATTCGCATGGAATCTATTAGAGTAACTCAGAGTATATCAGAGGGGACTCAGAGATGACACACACTGCGAATCACCCAGACACTTGGAGAACACTGGGAGGTACGGTGAGTAGGGCATAGGGGGGTCTTTATCTGAGGGCCGTGTGGGCAATCTATAAATGCAATAAGTATCCAGTGAGAAATCTCAGAGTAAGCCCCTCCCCCCAAAACCTGAGCCACCTTCGTTTACCTTCCCTAGAATTAAATACGACCCCCACCCCCCAGAATCTACTTGACATTAAATGCACTTCCCTATATACTGATAATATAAACAAGGAGAACTTATGCATGACCCTGAAATGTGGGAGCATTACTGTGACGTAGAACACACTATGATGGGTGTCGGTAAGGGAGAACCCTGTAATTGGTGTGAGAAGACTGAGGAAGACTTTGAAGTAAGAGAGTTTGACGAGGACGGAATGTATACAACAGAGTATTTGAAAGGAACAACTACAATGGCATTAAAAGATGAGATGGATAATCTTATGGACTTACCAGACCCATACAGAAACTATTCAAAGGAATCAATAGATATACTGAATAGAATGGAACGGAAGTTAGATAGATTACTGGAACAACAAGATGAACACCTAGAACAAGAACATCAGAGAGATGATGGCAAATGAGTAATCCAGTATTTGCACTAGAGGATATAGAGATACTGAAAGAGTTAATCCTATACACAGTGCAGACACAAGATGATATTGCGATACCTTTGAAGAGAAGAAAGAAGTTAGAAGCTATCTATCATAGAATGTCGAGGATTACCAGTGAAGCATGACCTATTATTATTTTGGATTATGGTCTTGACATTTGCTGTAATGTATAGTATACTTACAGTATGATTCGATATTATATAATGATGGGTATAGGTTACTGTCTATATGTCAGTATCTTTGCATATGTTATGACTACCTATTTTGGGTACTAGATGATAGACTATGTAATGATACTATTGACAATACTTATACTCTTAAACTATTTGGAGTTATAGTATGGCACTGATGCACCCCATGTACAATCATCAAGGTAAGTCTAGGAAAGTCAGAAGAAAGAAGACTGCGTCCCTACTTGCAGCTGAGAGAGAACATACTGCATGGTTGAAGTCTATGGGATTAGACAAGAAGGTCAGAAGAAAACCTCAGACTATGATTACTGTTGACTACCATACAGAGAAGCCTATCGAAGAGAAGAAAACTTTTATACAACCTAACTGGAGTCCATGTGTTAAAAAACCTAAAAGAGAAACTGACAAGACTTATACCGTTGCGATTGCGTACAACAAAGGTGCGTACCAAGTCATCAGTCCAAAAGACATCAAAGACATTGGAAAGTGATTACCCCTTTGGTGGAGTCTATAATTTAATGTTTATCAATAGGAAGGATAAAGAATGAGTGTAACCAAAACAGCAGACCATAGTTACTTCTATCTACAGAAGGCTAAAGAGTTGTTTCAATGTGACCAGAAAAAGTTTGAATGCAACTACGCATCTTGGGATAGACTGTCAAAGGTTAAGAGAGATGAATACGAGTATATCGCAAGGAGAATGTTTTGAACTGTTGGCACTGTGGTACGGAGCTCATTTGGGGTGGTGACCATGACCTTGAAGATACGACTGACGAGTATGATATGGTGACCAATCTATCGTGTCCGAACTGTGGTGCGTATGTGGAAGTATATCGTCCTAACTATGAGCATGAAGATTTCAAAGAGTATAGACAGAAGACAATAGAAGAACCATCTCCGACTCCTGATGCGAGTTGGTTAGATGAGATAAAGACTCAAGACGGAGAATAAAAATGTGGGGAGAAAGAAATACGATAGCCTGTCTAGTATGGGACTTCGTTGCGAAAGAGCATGTGTTGCTATCCGAATATGAACGAAGAGAGAAGGAACGTAAAAAATCCTCGAGTCCAAACTCCGATTCGTCTGCGAGAGATAACTCTGATGATGATTAAATTTGATGAGAGTTTTCCTGTCCATATTGAAACTCTGACGAATGTAGAAGACCTGAATAAGATATTAGAGGAAGATATCCGAACTGCTGGAGATAGTCTGGGAATGCGAAACCCTTCTGCACAGTGTATGATGACTCGGTGGGATATGCACGAACAATCTAAGGCGTTTCGTATGTTGGGTAATGCAGCTATAGGTCTTGCACAATTGTTACCTCTTGCAACCAGAACCAACGAAGACGGAACACAGAACCCAGTAAATTATAAGATATCTACCTCTTGGGGATTGATATACGGAAAAGGTCAGTTTACCAATAGTCATACACACTGGCCTGACACTTGGAGTTGGACGTATTGCGTCAGTGCGTGTAATGATTGCAGTCCTTTAGTCTTTTCTCATGCGAATTATCGTATATCACCAGAACCAAATCAGATAACTATCTTTCCAGGCTGGTTACATCACGAAGTTCCGATACATACTTGCGACCATGAACGTATTATGATTGCTGGTAATCTAGTGAGTGTTTAATGACAATCGTAAAGAATATTCAATTCCCCATACAAGTTACCACAAATGTGCATTACGTCAATCTACACGAGGATACGAAAGACCTTAATCCACAACTAGAGAAGTTCATACGCAAGACTGGTGACCAGATGAAACAAACGACAAATGTAAAGGCAGATATGACTTTCTTTAATACAGTGTGTGATGAGTTTAAAGAGTTACATAAAATTATTACACCCTACCTTGCAAAGTTTTATATTACAGATAAAGTTAGTAAAGAATTACAGATAGAACCAATCTTTGTAGAAACTTGGGGAGCTATCTATCGCAAAGATAGTCATACCGTTAAACACGTTCACGAACCAAGTAAACTTTCTTGGATATATTATGTTAAGACTTCGGAAAAGTCTGCACCTCTCTACATTCATCAAATCGTAAATGAAGAGGGAAAGCAAGAAGTATTTAAAGTACCTCCAAAAATATCTGATTTAGTTATGTTCCCCTCTTGGACACCACACTCTGTTCCGAAACAAAAGACAGATGAGGAGAGAATTTGTGTAGCTGGTAACATTAATATTACTTGGAATAATAATAATCCGACAAGAAAAAAACGTGTTGAACAGATATCTAAAAAATTAAATCTACCTATATAACCTTCACTATGACAAAATATCGCATTATAAAGAAAGTGATATTACATGATTCTTTAGATTACGACCAAGCCAAAGACGCAATGAGTATAATGAATGGACAAGGGAAAGATGTGGACTTGCATATTGAAGAATACGAACAAGAAGAAAAATGGCGTTTAGGTCGTGACCCTGATTTACATTAACGGACTAAATACTCTATAAGGAGTATTATTCTATGGAAGAAAATTATTTTATGGGAACAGACGGTTTCGTCTGGTTCACTGGAGTCGTTGAGGATAGAGATGACCCAGAAAAATTGGGAAGAGTTCGTGTCCGTTGTTTAGGTTGGCATTCAGAAAGTTTATTAGATATACCTAAAAGTGATTTGCCTTGGGCTCACGTTATGCACTCTATCACCAACCCTTCCATGCAAGGACTAGGGAACACTCCCTCTTTTCTTGTTGAAGGAAGTTGGGTTGTGGGTTTCTTCTTGGACGCAGTTGAGAAACAACAACCACTCATCATAGGTTCATTGCCTGGCAAACCCACATCAGTTGCAGATGCAAGTCAAGGGTTTAATGACCCTAACGCAAAGTACCCCTCAGAAAAAATTACACACTCTGGTCATTCAATCAATGAACCAGATACCAATCGTCTTGCACAGGGTTCTGTTTCAGAAACACACGAGTCTCTGATACGAAGAAGAAAGAGTAGACTAACTGGGCCAAGTGCAGTTCCAATGGCAGATAGGCCAGGTCTACTAAACTCCACTGAGTTTTCAACAAAAGTGCCTGGCGGTGCTTGGAGTGAACCTCACTCTAAATCTGTTTACGATAATCAAGACCCATACCCATCTGCAAAGTATCCTTTCAATCATGTTCAAGAGTCAGAGAGTGGTCACATCTTTGAGATAGATGATACACCAGACAATGAGAGATTGTATAAAGAACATATGTCTGGAACATTTGAAGAGATACACCCACAAGGAACAAGAGTTGTCAAAGTTGTCTATGATGATTATGAGATAGTCGCAAGAAATAAAAAGGTAGTTATCAATGCAAGTAAATCTATAGGTGGTGCATTAGATTTATCGGTGTATGGAAGTGTAAGACAATTTGTCACAGGAGATTACACTCTGGATATTGGTGGTAACTTTATTCGTAGAGTTGGTAAGAGTGAAATAGTAAAAATAGGTTCTGGTACAGCTGGTGGTAATCTTGAGTGTGAGATAAGAGGTAATCAGTCTGTTAATATTTCTAAAAATTATATCGCATCTGTAGGAACAGGTGATACAGGTGGTAACTTTACAACAACGGTTACTGGTAACGAGTCAAGAACAATAGGTGGTGAACAAGATGTATTTGTAACCAAAGATATTTTTGTCGCATCTAACACTGCGTCAGTCACACAATTTGCAGCTACTAATATGTCTATCGTGGGTGGTTCAACTATTGATATACAATCTGGTGGAACAACTACACATGGTTCTGCTGGTGCAGTCACAATTAATTACGAAACAAGTTTATCTGAAACTGTGGGTAGTGGTGGTATCACTCAAACAACAACTGGTTCAGTCACAGAGTCATATGGTTCATTAGTAACAGGTATCACTGGAACAACAGTTGTCAATTACAGTGGTAATGCTACATTTAAATTTAGTGAAGCTTATGCAAGAGTTATAGATGGAGATACATTCTTTGATGCAAAAGGTGACTCAGATTTAACTGACCATGTTCACCCAGTTTCACCATCAAGAGGAACTGGTACAAACGCATTACCAACATAGGAGATAACAAATGTCATTATGTGGAGCAAATATAAACTTTGATGCAATTACAAGTTCTGCATCTGATTTAAAAACATCACTCAAATCTAAACTAGGTGGTGCTGGTACATTTACCTCTGCGTCTGATTTGACATCTCTTGTAGATGGAAAGGTATCAGCTCTTACTGCACAGGTAAGTGGTTTGTTACCAGAGTTACCTTCTGTACCAGCAATAAGTTTTCAAGGAGAACTCACTGCGTTAGCAGGTATTGACTTATCAAACCCAGCAGGTTTGTTAGATTACCAATCTAAGTTATCTTCAATCACTGATAATTTTGGAAGTGCATTATCAGGTGGTGGTTTTGACCTTGATGATTTAGTTTCAAAAGCTGCACCAACAATCTCAAGTTTATCTGGTAGTGCCTCTGGTGCGTTGTCACAAATAACAGATGCAGCCTCAGGCGCAAGTTCTTTAGTGACAGATGCAATAGCAGAAGCAAGTAGTGTTGCGTCAAGTTTAAGTTCTGGTGCAACAGATGCTCTATCAAGTGCATCAGGATTATTGAGTGGTAGTTTACCAAGTGTACCAAGTTTTGATGTATGTAAGGATTGTCCAAACTTCGAACTACCAGCTGGTGCGACAGAAGCAATACAGTCTGCACAAGATAGTGTTCTTGCACAAGCAGGAGGTGCGTTAGAAGAGATTGCAACCGTAGCAACAAATGTAGACTTTGATGCACAAATTAGTATAGCAACAACTAAAGCAAATGCAATATTATCAGACCCAGATGTTCAAGCACAAATATCTGCAAATATATCTTCTGCATCTGCACAGATTTCATCAGATATAGAAGGTGGTATTACACAAGTAAATGAGTCTGCACAATCTGTAATAACTGAAGTTGCACCAGTGTTAGAAGAATTGTCTGGTAAATCACTATCAATAAAAATACCTAAGAATGTCATTGACATATAGTTATAAATAATACATTAGGAGTAGAGGTATGTCTGCATACAATGACGCACAAAGAAATAATGTTAGTAATAGAAACGCACAACAGTATAGAGATTTAGATTTGTTTTTTAGTCGTAAGTCTAATAATGACTTAAATAAAGTTACTGATATTGAAGCTGTAAAACGCTCTGTTCGTAATTTAATTTTACATAATACATATGAGAAACCATTTCACCCAGAAATAGGTGGCAATGTAAGAGGATTATTGTTTGAAAATATGACACCAATGACATCAGCTATTATTGCAAGAAAGATACAAGACACAATAGAAAACTTTGAACCGAGAGCAAGACTTTCAGCTGTAAATGCAATACCAGACTTTGATAGTAATGGTTACAAAGTTTCAGTTTATTTTTACATTGTAAATGCACCAACAGAATTAGTGCAACTTGACTCATTTTTAGAGAGGTTACGATAATGGCTATAAATGATAAAAGATTAAAAGTTACAGAATTTGATTTTGATGAAGTAAAGGAAAATTTAAAAATATTTTTAAGAGGACAAAACGAATTTACTGACTATGATTTTGAGGGTTCTGGTATGAGTATTTTGTTAGATGTCCTTGCATACAATACTCACTATCTTGGTTTCAATGCAAATATGTTAGCAAACGAAATGTTCTTGGACAGTGCATCACTTCGTTCAAGTATTGTATCTCATGCAAAGATGTTAGGATACGAGGTTGGTTCACCCAGAGCACCCAAAGCAACAATTAATGTTTCGTTAACAACAAGTAATGCAACTGCGACTATGTTAGCTGGAACTTCTTTTACAACAAGAGTTGATGGTGTTGATTATCAGTTTGTAACTATTTCAGATATTACAAAACAAAATACAGGTTCAAGTGTTGCCTTTGATAGCACAGAAATTTACGAAGGCACTTATATAACAACTAAGTATATTGTAGATAGTAATGATGTTGACCAAAGATTTATGTTGACAGATGTTCGTGCAGATACAAATACTCTAAGAGTAAAGGTACAAAATTCATCAACAGACTCTACCACAACAACTTATACAAAAGCAACAGACATTACACAATTATCAAGTTCAAGTACAGTTTATTTTTTACAAGAAACAGAGAGTGGTAAATTTGAAGTATACTTTGGAGATGGTGCAACCAGTGTTGCATTATCAGATGGTAATATAGTTCAATTAGAATATGTAGTGACAAATAAAACTGCTGCTAATGGTGCATCAAGTTTTGTAAGAACAGAATCAATAGATACAGTAACTAACATTTCTGTAACAACAGTATCAAATGCAACTGGTGGTGCAGAGGGTGAAAGTTTATCATCTATAAAATTAAATGCACCTCTTGACTATGCATCACAAGGTCGTGCAGTTACAACAGAAGATTATAAAGTATATGTAAGAAAACTTTTTCCAAACACACAGGCTGTTTCAGTATGGGGTGGAGAAGATGGAAGTTTTAATACAAGTACAGGTGTAAGTTCAACACCAGAGTATGGTAAAGTTTTTATATCAGTTAAAAGTACAACTGGTTTAAATTTAACAACATCACAAAAAGAAAATTTAGTTAGAGATTTAAGTTCTTTTAAAGTTGCATCTATCACACCAGTTGTTGTAGATTCAGAAACTACATTTATAATTTTAAACATTACATTTAATTACAATTCATCTGCAACAACTCAAGGTAAATCAGATTTAGAAACTTTAGTTAGTAATACCATTAACTCTTACACTGATAACAATTTAGAAAAATTTAACTCACCATTTAGACACTCACAATTAACTGGACAAATAGATAATATAGACACTGCGATATTAAATAATACCACAACAGTTACTATGGCTAAATTTTTCACACCATCACTGAACACATCTACAAACTACACACTTAATTTTGCAAATTCATTTTACAATCCACACTCTGGACATAATTCTAGTGGAGGTGGTGTTATTGCGTCTACAGGTTTTCAAATCAATGGAGATACAACTACAGAATATTTTTTTGATGAAGATGGTGCTGGTGTAGTTAGAATATATTCTGTGGTTTCTGGCACAAGAACTTATTTTAGTTCTGCAGCTGGTACTATAGATTATACAAATGGAACTGTGTCTATAAACGCATTAAAAATTACAGCAATATCAAACGTAGATGGGGTTAGTTCTATTGCGATAAGATTAACTGCAATACCAAGTTCAAATGATATTGTTCCTGTTCGTAATCAAATACTAGAAATAGATTTAGTTAATACAACAATCACTGGTCAAGTTGATAATACTGCAACAACTGGTGTGGGTTATACAACAACAACATCTGGAACTGCAAGCACAACATCAGTTAACACTATAACATCTTACCCAACGTCTTCTGGATACTAATCAATGGCAGATGAAAAGTCAAAACTACTGACTAAACTTTCACCCCTCATAGAAGGACAGGTGCCTGATTTTATACAGGCCGACCACCCAGTCTTTGTTAAGTTCTTAAAAGAATATTACAAGTTTATGGAGGCTGGTCAAGTTACCTACGAAGTGGTAAACAGTTATGTGCGTTATGAAACTACAACTGTTGCATATGTGTTAGATGAAAAGTCTGGTGACAGAATACTCACAGAGGAAACTGTACAATTTACAAATGGTGAAACAATCACAGGTAATACTTCTGGAGCAACTGCAACCATACTTGTAGAAGATTCAAGAAACAAAAGACTTTATATTTCATCACAACAAAAATTTATTACTGACGAAACATTCACTGGTGCTAATGGAGCTCAAGGTAAACTCACAAACTATCGTGCAAACCCAATACAGAACATACAACAACTTTTAGAGTACGCAGATGTAGATAATACCATCTTTGATTTCTTAGACCAGATGCGTTCTTCGTTAATGACATCTATACCAAACTCTCTTGCAACCAGTGTATCAAAAAGAAAACTACTTAAGAATATTAAAGACTTGTATGCAGCTAAAGGTACAAGAGAAGGACACGAACTATTCTTTAGAATATTACTTGGAGAAGAAGCAAATATATTCTATCCTACAGAACATATGTTGCGTGTATCAAATGGTGACTGGAGAACAGAAACAATCTTAAGATGCACAGGTTTTGCTGGTGTGTCTGGTGATGAGATTATTAATCAAAAGATTACTGCACAGACTTCTGGTGCAACTGCAATTGTTAATGATGCGATTACATTTCAAGAGGGAACACAATCTGTCACAGAATTAGAACTTGCATTAATAGATGGAACATTTCAAGATGGTGAAGTAATCATTGCAAACTCTACTGTGCGAGATGTTAATGTTTCATTTACAGTAGAGGCTATACTTTCTTCTTCATCATTATCTAATGATGGTATTCTTCACACAGACCAAGAACCAGTAGAGATAGAAAACTTAGGAAACGATAAAGCAACATTAGTTGTCAGTGGTATTACCAGTGGTTCAGTCAGTGAAGTCATTGTTGATGATGCTGGTTCTGGATATGAGGTGGGAGATGTTCTTACCTTTACAACTTCAGAGAGTGATACAAAAACTGCAGCTGGTTTTGTCAGTGTAATTGGTGGTGGTATAACATTAGAAACTGGAACACTAGATGACTCTGAAGTCACATCAGATGTAATCATTATAGAAGATGGAACAACTGCGTCAGAAGAAACATTTAATATTGTATTAGATAGAACAGATGTAGATGGTGCAAATGCAAATGACGATATCATACTTGACGGAACAGATGCAACAAGTTCTAATGCTGGTTTCTCATTACTCAGTGACATAGTAGTTACGACAAACGATACATACGGAACTGCAAACGATAGACTGTTCTTAGAAGAAGATACTTTCACTACAGCAGAGAGAGGTTCTATACAAAGAATATTCTTATCAGAGGGTGGACTTTACAATTCAGATTTACCAACTGTTACGATTACAAGTACAGGTGGTACAGGTGCTTTACTTACTGCATTAACAAATGATATAGGTGCAGCTAAATCTATCAACGTAAACAATACAGGATTTGATTACTCAACATCAAACCCACCAGAGATAGAACTACGAGCTCACTTTATTCTTAAAGATGTTACAGGAACATTTGCAAATACAAATACTCTTACAACTCATACAGGTGTAGTTAAAAGTTTTGACTCTAATACAAAAGTTCTTGACACAACATTCGAAGATGTAATCAGAACGGTACAAGAACAAGAGGGAACTTTTAACGAAGAGATTGCGTTAGAAGTTGGAACAACTATTTTAGAACCTCAAGGTATTCTACTTGAAGATGAATTAGACTTTGATGACGGTGAAGGTATACTACTTGAAACTGGTGGTTCTATTTTATTAGATGGTGAAAGTAAACAGACATACAACATTACAATAGAAGAAGGAACAATACCTTTTACTTCTATTGGAAATATTATACAAGAAGACGATAGTGGTGAAATACTTTTAGAGGGTACTCACAACGAACAAGTACAACACGCAAACAGTAAACTTTTATTAAACAGATACAGAGAAAATAATCCTAACTCTAGTTACCTAGTAATTGAAGCTGGTAATACTGGAGATGAGAACAATAGAGTATCTACAGAAGAGTTTGGTAATCTACTTATATTAAATGGAACAGACTCAGATGGAACAGATGCAATGGGTTCATTATTATTCCCAGATGAAACTGGTAATGGTAATATGGTTTATGACCAATCTGCATCTGGTATAGATGTTGGTTCAGATATCATACACGAAAGTGGTATTGACTTTTCTAAAAACAATGTTACAATAACAGACTCAAGTGGTGCGTCTGGTACAATCATTAAAGCTGACATTGCAAAAGGTACAACCGTTGTTGCAACGACTTCTACATCAGTTGGAAGTTATGAAGGTATCGAAAGTATTATGGGTGAGGATTTAATTCGTATCCAAGACTCTTTCTTCTATCAAGACTATTCATACGAAGTTCAAGTTGGTGCGTCATTAACTTCTTATCTAAACGAATTAAAGAAAGCAGTACACCCTGCTGGATTTGCACCATTCGGTAAAGTTACAATTGCAACTGCACTTAATGCTGGTATCAAAACTGCTGGTTCTGAAGTACCTGGCTACGAAGAGAAGTTCTCACCAATCCTTGCATCTGCTCTTGAGAATATCTTTGAACAAGTTTTTGGAATGAGATTAAAAGCAGATAACTCTGGTATCACACATAGAGATGATAAAATCATTTACGAAACAGGACACGTTGCTGGAGATAATTTAATCCTTGATGGTTCATCATCAGTAGCTGCATCTAATACACCAAGTAATATTTCAATATTATTAGAGAGTGGTTCTCAACCAGATGGATATGATTATGATGTTGCATATGTTATCCTAGACTCAAGTGATGGGTTCAATGATGTCGGTGGTAAGATAGATGTTGAGGCTGGTTCAATCACAGATGAATACGATAACATACTTGATGAGAGTGGTAATCTATTTGCACTAGAAGATGGTTTCATTAAACAAGGTGATGATATACTCTTTGAGGGAACAGTAGTTGATAATGAAGTTGCTGGTGGTGTGATGAAAGCAGAGAGTGCTCATAATGGTGTGGGTGGATTAAATGAAAAGACACTCGCAATAGTACACACAGTCAAGTTAAGTGTCAAACCAACAGTTAGACAAAGTAGAAATCTATT
>Ga0209535_1002501_pt1 | contig 11975 bp, 30 predicted proteins | sample LinPmetageLP28_FD_184041 | JGI IMG/M metagenome (GOLD analysis project Ga0209535, IMG submission 184041) | Marine viral communities from the Pacific Ocean - LP-28 (SPAdes) (version 2) | ecosystem: Environmental > Aquatic > Marine > Oceanic | place: Pacific Ocean | collected 2009-08-22
ACGCCAAAATTTGAAGGATTGTCGCTTTGTGAAATTAAAACTACTGAAGATATCAGTGGTACTGAATAGTACGAAGAAACGTCTATGTTTGATTTTAACATAAACTTACTTAACATAAAAGTTGTAATAGAAGAAAAAGCTGGCGTACCTATATTTGATGTTGCAAAAGAAATTGTTCCTGGTTTTCTAACATCTCCAGTTTTCCAGTTTTGATACTGATACCTTAATGCGTTACTTTCTATTTTATTGTTTGTGTTTAAAAATACAGCAATGTCGTTAAAAGTAAAATTTTTAGTTGCCATATCATTTATAGCATCACTACCTAGAACTTTGTCAGTTCCAACTATTATGTCTTGTATTGGATAGGAAGATATTTTTGACATTACTTATTTTTAATTTTAGTCCCTTTTTCATATGAGCGTCCTCCAAAGTATGCTGCAACAACTGTAATCAGCAAAACTTTTAAAAGATCTTTCCACTCATCGTCAACTACAAAGGTAATAAATCCTGAGTCAATAAAAATAAGCAAGATTGTGCTAAAAATTAAAAATATTAATACTGCTGGCCTGACTGTTTTCGATAAAAGGTTATCAGAAGACATATCACTTTTCCAACGTTCAGTTACATTTTTTTGTTCTTCATTTGCAGCATTATGGAATATATCTAACATTTCTTTTTTAAATGCCATTTTTTCATCAGGAGTCTGAACAAATTTATCAACCACATTACCAAGCTTGTCTGCCACTTCCATTCCTGCTGATCCAAATATTTTATTCCACACGCTCATATATCTTTGTATTCTTTTGTTGCGTCAAAACTAGGACATTTTTTACTTGAAAAATCTCTATGACCATAAACAACTGATTCAGGATGAAATTTTTTTAAAGTTTTTAGAAGTAAAATTAAAGATTCTTTTTGTTGATCCGTTCTGGTATCTTCCCAAACTTTCATTTCTTTATCCATGCCACCGATATAACATATTCCCAAACTATCATAGTTATGTCCCGAAACATGGGCACCATACCTGTCAACCATTCTGCCATACTCTATTTCTCCATTTAGTCTTACAACAAAATGATATCCTATATCGTCCCAGCCGTTTCCTTTAACATGCCAGTCTCTAATATCTTCTGCTGAAAAATCTTTATTTCGTGGAGTAGCAGAACAATGAACAATAATTTTTTTTATTGCTCTCATTCATTATTTTCTAAGTTGATATATTCTATCGTCTAATCTATTGAGAGTTTCTTTCATTTCTAACATTTCTGTTTTTATAAATACTAACTCTTTTTGTATTTCAATCATTTGCTCCGTAGGTGTTTGACTTGGCTCAGGTAATTCTTTTGCTATCTCAATCTGAGCTTGTAAAGAATAATACATACCCACCATACTTCCTACCAACACAATAATAGTAATGAAGTTTTTAGGACTTAGACTAACTTTTGTGTTTTCAGAAATTACTGTCATATTACCAAATAGCTAGACATGATGATCTAGCAGACACCGAAGTTCCAGTTGAAAAAAGTTGTTTAATCTGAATTGGCAAGTATTCTCCAACCTTAAAGTTTTTAAATATTACCTCATTATCTCCGCATGTTAAAACTCTAACATCTACATATTGAGTAGCGTCTTCCATAGATGCATTTGCTGTGTTAGATCCTACATATAACAAGCAACACTCAGCTGATTGCATTACAGTTGGAGATCCTTTGCCTCCAGCAAGAAAAATTGTATATGCGTCATCGAAAGTTGTTGGTGTACCAAAAATATCAACATCTAAAATTAAAACGCTTCCATTAACAAGTACAACTTGTGCTTGAGTATTTGCTGTGTTATTATAAACTACGTCTCCACCCTGAACTCCTAAAGCTACAAAGTCTTTACTTGTATCTATTAAAACTTTTGATCTTAAAACCCTGTAGTTTTCATTACCCACAACAGCCTGAAATATATTACCACTTAAATCAAGTAATGTTTGTGCCACACCTGTAACATTAGCGTTTCCAGCATTGCTTAAATTATATGCAACATCTCCATTTACTATTGGAAAAGGAGCTGTTGTTGCTGTAAAGTTTGCGTTAGCGTCAAGCAAACCATTTGTGCTTACTCCAGTTGTTGCTCCCGTTGCAACAGGGCCACTTGTACCAGTTACTAAAGATACGTTTGGTAAAGATGGTATGTGATTAGTATCACTAGCAAGAACTCCTGCGGCAAGACCTGTGTTTACTACTATTTTTTGATATGCCATTATTTTTTATTTTTTATATGGAAACACTCTGTTTAAAGTGTCTACTCTTTTATTACAACCACAATCTTCCATTCCAGCAGCTTTTGCCATTCTATCAGCAACCTTATCTAATCCAGTTGACTTAGTTACTTTTGCTATTGTATCGCCTAATCCTCTTGACGGTCTATTTACATTTTGCATGAACAAGATTTATTAGGACAATCGTTTACAGTGATAGTCAAGAAGTTCATTAAACTATTCCAACTGCATTGTAAATGTGAATACAAAGATATTAATTTTTCTTTCATTTATTTAGTTATCTATTTCGATCTCTTGAATTAACTGGCGTCTTAGGACGAGCAGTTATATATTGAACATGAGAATCTGGTTTTACCTCTTTAGGAGGCTCTACTGTTTTTGTTTTGCCAGGAACGCCTGATGTTTTTAAAGCAACCTTCTCTTCATAAGTTAAGTTTGCTGGAGTTTTAGGCTCTTTTTTTAATAAATTTTTTTTTGCTGTCTTTGATTTCTTTTTTGCCATTATATTATATTTAGTTAGATTACGATTTCATACTACAGCCAAAATTTTTAGCGTAGTTTGCCATTTTAACAACAGACTCTGAGTAAGATTCTTTTTTGCTCATTACTTTATTTGCAGCTGAACAAGTGCTTACTCCAGGCATATTTGTTTTTACCCAAGAAGTAAACTTGCCTTCGTTCCCTTTTTTTATTTCAGGAAATTCTTTTTTTGTTCTACCCGCCATGACTATCTTAAATGATCGTGTCTTACAATTGTGTTTGTGTGTCTATATGACATTGACTTGTCAGCACCATATGAATGACCATACATTTTTTTTGACATAGCCTTAGACTCATTTCTTCTATCTTTCATAGACTGAGATTTTTTTCCGTTACGAGCACCTAATGACTCGTCTAACCTTGAATTATATCCTTGCATTTTTTTGTTTTTTAAATTAATACATTTTTTTACCCATCTTCACTTCACTGTGATATCCAGGATTATTTTTCTTGCTTCCACCGCTTTCCTTTAAAAATTGTCCAGCTTGTGCTTTTCCAACCGCATTATAAGGAAATTGTTTTTTCATTTGTTTGCCCGTATCAGGACATTTGTATTTTACTGTAGGCATTATGACATTGATTTTCTATAATTCGCTCTTCTCTTTGCCTCTCTTTTTCCTACAAGTTTAACTTTTTTAGGATCTGTATAACTTCTCATTGTGTTGTATGATTGTACATTTTCTCCTTTTGCCTTAGATTTTCCAGTAACTTTTCTTCCAACTTTTCTTTTTACCGTTTGTTTTGTATATTTTAAACCTTCTTCAGACCTATTTTTTCTTGCCTTTTGAGCTTTAAGAACAGTTTTAGATTTAACAGTTCTTTTTTGATCTATTCCTGCCAGTCTGCTTTGTTTTGTAGTTTTGTTTTTTATAACTACTTTTCTTCCGCTTTTACTTTGTTTTTGAACATCTTTAGTTTTAACAGGTTTTCTAAACGGTGAATCACTGGCCCCTCTTGTTTTAGTTACCCTTTTTTTTAGACTTCCGTCTTTTCTTCTTCTCTCTACTGTTTTAGACTTTGAGCCGTCAGACCCATATTTCGTTGTTGTAGTTTTTGTCCTTCCAGTTAATCTGTTCTTTTTAGTCTTTGTTGAAGACATAGTTACTTTTGGCATGATTTCTTTTTTTTACAAATATAATAATTAATTAATTAGCATCTCCAGCGTCTTAAGGCCATTGCTTTTCTTGTTGGCCTTCCCTTCTTATCCCTTAGTGGCCCTTTCATTCCACTCATTCTAGCACAAAAAGATTTTCTTCTTGAAGCTCTTTTACCTGTAGCGTTTTTTTCTGTTACAGCCGTTTTTAATTTACTACCAGGATTTTTACGTCTATATGCCGCAACACCTTTCTTGGTCATTCCAGCACCAGACTTGGTAGATCGGTAGTTCCCTCCTTTGCCTGTAGATCTAGCTATTCTTCCTTTTTTAGTTCTACCTTTAGTACCCATTACTTTTTCTTATGTGTATACCCTTTCTTTTTCAGTTCGAGATGTTTTTTATAAGACGTAGCCTTAACTACTTTGTCTTTCTTATACATATTATGTATTTTAAATTTTTTAGCCATTATTTTTTATTCCTTTTAGGAACACAGTTAGGAACTTTTCTTCCTCCTTTTATCTTCATCCCGTATGCCTCATATCCTTTCCAACAAGCTTTTTTTAATCCCTTCCCTGTTTTTCTTTTTGCCATTATACTATTTTTTTTTATAAATTGATTTTCTATTTTTAACTAAACGCCCTGTGTTTCTTAATGAATTTTTCATAAAAGACTTTTGACCTTTTACGGCTTTACCTCCAGAATGTTTTTGACCGCTTTTGTAAAAATCATAAAGCGTTGATGCTACCGCTAATGGCCCCGCTCTTCTTATAACTTTTGTTGCAGCTTTTTTTATTGCGGATTTAAGAACACCTTTTTTATTAACTGCCATGATTTAATTTTTTATTAAAACAAAGATAATTATAATTTTATATTTTTTTGCAGCCACTTAAAAGCTTTACTAACAAGAGTGTTTTCTTTTTTCTTTTGTATTGCCCTACAGTTTACACACAGAGAGTCGCTAACAGTAATTCTAACGCTGTCCACTATTTCTTTTACAACTATCTTATAATCAAACACTAAGCTATCTTCACTTATAAGTTTTAGATTGTTAAGCTCATAAACACTTTCGTTAAATTTTTTTTCTATTTCTTTTATATCTCTTTTCTTACGCCAAAGATCTTGTTCAAGTAAAACTTTTTGTTTCTTCTGTTTGTTTACTTGTTCTATTGTAGCATCAGCGAGACTATCTAAATTTATTTTAACAGGATTACCCAGAGCGGGTAATTGTTCTGGCTCGGTACAAGAAAATAGTCCAACTAATAATATAATTATAAGCCTATTCATTAATCTCCTGTAAGGTTTCTATAAATTTATCGTTTAATTTTTTGTAATCACTTCTTAATGTAATAACTTCTTCCTGTAAAGCCTTAATTTGGTTAGTAAGTGTAGTTTTATTGTCAATATATAGGTAACCTATGGCTATTAAACAAAAAAACAGTAAGCCAGTTACAGGATTAGCAGCAAAATCCTTAAAATCTATGGGTGACTTCATTCAATTATTAAGTTAAATCCGTTTTCTTTCATGTCAGCTGCAATATATGCGTCATTATAAGAGTAAAGCAAGTCTGAATCTACCATATCTACAACCACATCTCCTGTTTCTTCTTCATATAGTGTTAATATGTAATGTTCTTGCCTGCTATCATCTGGTAATATAAACTCTTTTATATAGTCTTCATACCCTTGAGATCCTTTTATTATATCCATTTTTTTGTATTTTTACAAAGATATAAATTAAATTAAATGCTAAACACAGATAATAACTACCTTAAATACTGGCGGGTAGTAAGGTTTTGGGTAAAAGCTAAACACAATCTTAGTACGCCTGAGCTAGAAATGATACTTTTTTTATATAGCGAAGAGTATTTTAATAAAACAAAGTTTCGTGAGTTTGAAGAGCTTATGTCTTGGGATGTAAATAGATTTAGTTCTTTATTAAAAGATGGGTGGATTAAGGTTTGGAGAAAAAAATCTGGGAAACACGCTACTCTATACGAGCTTTCCTATAAAGGGAAGCGAGTCGTTTCAACAATTTACAAAAAATTAAGTGGTGAGGAGATTGCGGAGTCAGCTAATGTAAATCCTTTATTTAGATTTGACGCAACATATATGCAAAAAATCTATCGCAACTCTATAAAAAAAATGAATGATTTTATAAAACAACAACGACATCTCTCTCAGTGATAACAGTATAAGTAATATCGTTGAGAAGCAGGCTAAAGCCAGCAGACTTATCATAATAGACAATATCTTGTTCTGAGATTTCATTAACACTTGTTCCAGGCTTTACAACCTTTCCTTTTTTATATCTAAACTCATCAGCATCTGTTGCAGTCAACAGTAATCCTGACTTTGTTTTTAATTGTTCTTCTATTGTTTTTATAACAATATACTTTCCTATTGGTTTCATTATACTGTTTTTATAAATAAAGGAGTCTTGTCTCCAATATAACACCCCACGGTATTATAGTAAAAATACTCTACAGCATCCTCCTGACTCATATTATCATTGTCCATTAAGCACTTTATACATAGCTCAGTGTCGTATACAGCTACAGGATTAGGGCCTTCAGACATACCTATCAGTGCATCTTCATATCCATCAGCTAATAAGCATTCATTGCTTTCTAGCTCTTCCATTAATATTTCTTTATCTAAATACATCAGCCTTTAAATATAGCATAAATTTTTACACCGTCTTTATTTTTGATTAACTTTTTTTCAATTTTTTCTTTTGAAACGACAACCGCAGGTTGGAGTTTCGGATTTTTAGATCCTAGTTTTCTTTTCTTCATATTTTTTTATATTATCCCAAAGTCTGTTCTTTGACTCTATTCCTAATAAATTAATTAAAAATTTAATCATTACTTAGTCCTTGTCTTTTGTGAGTTATAATTGCGTTGGTACTTAAAATGGTTGTAGCTACACTTACAGCATTTAACAATGCATTTTTTGTTACCTTCAATGGATCGATGACTCCTAGCTTAAACATATCGCCATACTTTTCATTCTTTACATCAAACCCAAAATTATACTTATTAGTATATATATGTTCCATAATCCACTCTACTTCTATTTCAGCATTACTACATATTTGATTTATCGGTGCTTGTAGGGCAGTAGACAAAATTAGTCTAGCTAAGTTTTCATTTGACTTACTGTCAACAGAAGATTTGTTTAGTAAACTAATAGACTCTCTTAACAATGCTATCCCTCCTCCAGCAATTATTCCTTCATCTAGTGCTGATCTAACTGCACACACTGAGTCATCAACCCTGTCGTATAGTTCTTTTTGTTCTACATCAGAGTTACCTCCTACAAATATACAGCCTATTGCTCCAGCTAAACTAGCTATACGCTCATTAATAAACTCACGCTCATGCTTGATTGTTGTATTCTCTTGTTGAACTTTAAGCTGAAATATGCGTGAGGTAGTTTCTTCTGGTTTCTCGTCTTCCTTAAATATAATGGTAGTATCATTATTAGAAACTATTTTGTCAGCATACCCTAAGTCATCCATTCTAATTAAGCTTAGATCATCACCAGTCTTCTCGCTAAAGAACTTTGCGTTAACAGCAAAAGCAATATCACTCATCAACTCAGTAGATTTATATCCAAAGTTTGGTGGTATAATATTGCAGAACTTTAATCCATTACGAACAACATTAGCAGCTAAAGTATTTATTACGTTGCCATGACATGGCCCTATAATTAAAAGCTTTTCTTGATTTTGTATAATAGGCTTTAATATATTTTCAATTTGCAACACACTACTTATCTCAGCATCACAAACTAATATCCTAACTCCCTCTAAAATACACTCGTCTTTCTTTTGATTATTAATAAACATATTAGATGTATAGCCTCTGGCAATCTTAATACCGTTTGTTACCTCAGCATATGTATCTGCTGTCATAGAGTTTTCTACAGTTACAATACCGTTTATACCTACCTTGTTATATGCGTCTGCTATGATCTTGCCAATAACCTTATCGTTGTTAGCTGATATACATGCAACGTCTAATAGTCTTGACTCATTGACTTTTTTAGAATTCTTAGTTAAACTCTTTACAACTTCTTTAGTGTATTCATTTATATACTTAATAACCTCAGAAATGTTACACCCCTTTTCTAAATAGTTTTGACCTGCTTTAACAATAGCTTCTGTTAAAACAATAGCTGTAGTCGTACCATCGCCAGCTGTATTAGCTGTACGACTAGCTGCGTCTTTCATCATTTGTATTGCTAAGTTCTCAATAGGATCATCTAAGAATACTGACTGTGCTACAGTCACTCCGTCTTTTGTTATAGTAATACCTTTTAAATGATCGGCAGATTCTATAAGCACAGTCTTACCTAAAGGGCCTAAGGTGCTCTTTACAGCTTTCGAGATTGATGTGATTCCTTGAATTAGTTTTTGGCGAGCATCATTGTCAAACGACAAGTCTCTTGGTATGTATCCTTGTGAACTCATTTTAGTAAATTTAATTTAATTGAACACAAATATAACAATATTTATTATATGACAAAAGGCAGAGTTGTGTTAAGTTATTACAACTATATATATTTTTCTGAATATATTTTTTTTATTATATTTTATTTTGACTACTTAAAATCTGCCATAAAAAAATAATATAAATATAAATAACTGAGAATTAATAAGTTATAGTAAGTTACTTAAACAAAAAGAACTGCCATAAAACTGCCATAAAGCTGCCATTTACTGTCTTTTATCTGTCTTATACATAAAAAAAAGAGAAAACATAACGTCTTCTCTCTTTCACAACTAATCAAACTAAACGGGATCTCTTTAATACTCGTATATATCTCTGTCATTATTCATTCGCATCTTAGCTCTTTCAATTCCATCAGCGATACAATCTATCTTGTACTGCTTCTTCATTTGCTTTCTGTACATTGCTGCTTCTTCAATACCTGATACACCATCTGGGCGTGCATTGATTAACCTTCCGTCTTTAACGTATAGGCCATTTACATAATCTGAAGTGTTACTGTTGTATTCCATGACTTTTTTTTGTAAAGATAATAAAAATATATCAGACATTTAGAGGTTGAGGATAATACTACACTACACAGCATTTTTTCTAAAAATAAAACCGATTTTTTTCACTAGGGGGGGTACTAGAGATGGCTGACGCACTCGGATTTTTTTGGCTTTTTGTTTTCATCTAGCTGCGTCCAGTATCGTACTGGCTGCGTCCAGCATCGCCTACGTTCCACACTGCGAATCGCTGCGGATTCAGGGGGATTCTCCCCTCCATTACCCCACATTCCCCTAGATATGAGAGTGTATAATACAATGATCATTGTTTTAAGAGACAAAGAACTGCGTCTTTATACCCCTCCGAACTGCACGAATAGTAAACAAAACGCAGTGAAATACACCTCTGTAACTGACTGACAATCAGCACATTAAAAATTAGTTGTCTATTTATTTGTTTTATAATAATTAATTTATATATATTTGCACATAAATCAAACAAAAATTAAACAAATTATGATTAGAGAAATCACTACCGAATGGACGTTAAACGAGTTATCAACACTAAGAATGACTATCGCAGATAGAATCAGAGAAATGAGAGATGATAATATTCATGAAGATGCTCCTGAATTACAGACAATGAGAGAACTACAAGTTAAGATAGTATTGATGCATGAAGATATGGTTTGGGATAACATCTAACCTTACCTTACCCCTAGTAGCTCATAGTTAATCGCTATGGGCTTTTCTAGGTAGAGGAATAATCCTCCACAAATTAAACCAAATAACAAACTTAAATTAAACGACATGGCAAACAAATTAGATAAACTTAAGCTAGTAGAGAAAGCATTAACTAGAGATACATTAAACAAATTTTATAACCTATCTGTAGGAGACTATGCAGTTAGTGTTCAGGGACGTTACTCAACAAGCATAATAGCAGAAGTAAACCAAGCATTTGACTTAACTGGAGATGACTGGAAAGTATGTGCAAACGGATACGTTTCTTGTAGATTAACAGACAAGCTATCTTCTTCAGAAATAGGAGATGTTGTAATGGAGATTACTCTCACTTAAACCTAGCCCACTCCTAGTGCCTCAATGCTCATCGCATTGGGGATTTCTAGGTAGATACTCTGATGAGGATTAAATATCCGAAACGAGCAGGGGGAGACGATGTAACTACGTTCAGTAGTGAGTCCACAATGAACTTGCTCGTCAGTATCATAAGATACCAATTAAATTAAACAACATGATTACAACAAGCAGCTACACACAAACTAGATTCACTACTTATGAGTTAAGCAAGAACAATGTTCTTAGTGTGACTTATTGGGAGACAAATGTCCCTGAAGCAGAGGATAGAAGTACACCGAAATACCATAGCATTGAGGTAGCAAAACTGATGCTAAACAATGACGATGTGACTGAGAAGTTAGAGGGGATATTTGGAGAGATTGAAGACTACATTAACGAAAACCAATTACAATAATGAAACTAAAAAACAACATCAAATTCGATAACCATGTTCAAGCATGGGATTGTGGTAAAGTATTGTTCAGGATACCATCAAGATATAATCAGGAGATAATGAATGCTATACGTTTTCTTCATGATAAGATATTTGAAGCTGCATCTATTCAGGAAAGAGATGATGGTACGGTTAGAATACGATTGACTAAAGATTGGACAGAATACTATGGGCAGTATATTAAAGATTCTGTACATAGTGTAGAGCAAATGTATAAGCAAAAATATGCAGATGCTTTCATGAAGTTATTCAGTTACTCTGAAGAGGATTAAGTATCCGAAACACTACGCAAGTAGTGTCAGTAACAATTAAATTAAATACTATGAATATACTAGATAAAGCAGTTAACAAAATTGACAGAAAAACACTGGACAATATGTACAACGGCGAAGTAATAAAACTAAACAAAAGGTATGAACTATATAAATACTTTGATAACGATTACTTTGTTCTAAGAGATACGGTAATAGATGAAGAAATATTTACTGTTCAATACCTTAATCAGGATGATGAAAGTAACGATGAACTTGTCTTTACTGATATATATGGTTATGACGAAATAGAGGAAACACTATGAAGAAATATATAGTAATAGATACATGGAACGGAGAGGGATACTCTTCAGACAATGGAGTAGATACAAAGCAATTTACATACAAAAAGTCAGCATACAAATGGGCATATAAAAGAGCATTGAGCAATGCTGATGGAGACGCAAAGTATGTAACAAGATACTCGGATGAGTATGCACAAATAGACAAGGGAGTAGACGGAGACGGATATAGCTTTCTAGCATACGATGACAACTATGGTAGTTATCAAGTATGGGAGACAAAAGATGCTCATGCCTTTATGATTCATTGTAATGTAAATGAATGTGCAATGCTCACAAAGAAACAATATGAAGAGCAAATAGAATGGCTAGATAAAGAGTACGGAGAAGACTTAGAAGAGTATTTGGATACAGAAAAGAATGGAGATAAATTTTATGGCTCTCTTGTTGATGACTACGATTATCAATTTAGACTAATTACTAACTTAAAATAAATAAAATGGGATACAATGAAAAGTGGCGACTTAACGCAAGAGACAGAGAAGAGAATCAATATGATAATGAATTTGATGCGTTAGAAAAGAATATTAAGTACTGGTACATGACATATCAAAACATGCACAAAAAGATCTCAGAATGGTATTTCGTAAATCCAAACGAAAGTGACTATTCAACAGATGATATGGAAATGGTGTTTGGAGATGATTACAAAGAGTATAGAAATGCAATTACCCAACTGCAAAGAGTAAAGAAGAAGTACGGAACTATGGATATTACAGATATAAAAGATTTACATCGTTAATTTGTGTTGTTTGTTCTGCGAGATACCTCACTATGAAAGTAGTGGGGATTTCGTGGTACAAGACAAATATTAATAAAATTAAATAAAATGGGATACAATACAGATTGGTACGGAGAGTTAAAAACTAATAGAGCATTCACTATAGAAGAACTAAACGAATGGAATGAAATAGTAGACAATGC
>Ga0209535_1002503_pt1 | contig 11973 bp, 9 predicted proteins | sample LinPmetageLP28_FD_184041 | JGI IMG/M metagenome (GOLD analysis project Ga0209535, IMG submission 184041) | Marine viral communities from the Pacific Ocean - LP-28 (SPAdes) (version 2) | ecosystem: Environmental > Aquatic > Marine > Oceanic | place: Pacific Ocean | collected 2009-08-22
TCGAGACGATTAAAGAAAAGATCCGTGTTTTATTCGAGCTATGGAACGATAAAGAATAACCAACTAGGAGTAGGTATGAGTGAGCAACAAGAGCAGCAACCCGTAATTCTGACGATTGACGATCAGGAGTATGATGTAAATGAACTTGGTAACGATTCCAAGGTGCACTACGTCGAAGTGGTTAACCTGCGTAAGCAGCTTGGTGATTTGCAGAATCAGATTGCGGCAGCTCAACAGCAAAGTATTAATTTGCAGGTTGCATTAGGCTTTCGAGAGAACGCTCTGCGTGAATCAATTCAGGTTGTTGAGGAAGTAGAACCGGAAGCGGCTGAAGGATAATGGCGCAAACTCATGCTAGTAAGGCGTTACAACGAATCGAAACACATGAGCGGGAGTGCGCCTTGCGGTACGAGTCAATTAAAGAACGGTTAGATTCTGGGTCAAAACGCTTTGATAAGTTAGAACGTATGATCTGGGGTATCTACCCTGTAATGATTACTTCTTTAATCGCCATTGTTGGCTTGGTTTTATCCCAATGAAGTTTAATGCCATTAAAGGTCTTATCGGCGCGTTAGCTCCTACCATTGGAAAGGCGCTCGGTGGGCCTTTAGGTGGTGCTGCGGCACAAACAATCGCTGGGGTACTGGGGTGCAAGCCTGATGAAAAGAGTATTGAGAAGGCCGTCCAAGCGGCTACCCCCGAACAACTTGCAGAAATTAAAAAAGCGGAATTTGATTTTCAGGCGCGGATGAAGGAGCTAGATGTAGATGTTTTTAAACTCGAAACAGAAGATATCCAAAACGCTCGTTCAACGTTTAAAGGCGATTGGACTCCAAAGTTTATTGCAGTTGCGTGCGTATTCTTTTTCGGTGGCTATATTGCTTTGGTCACGTTACAAGACCCCGCTGCTAACGATGACGGTATTGTTAACCTTGTTCTCGGTTATCTTGGCGGGATTGTCAGCAGTATCATATCTTTTTACTACGGTGCTTCCCATAAGCATAGCGAATGATGCGACTAGTTAACATGTTGAAGCGGCACGAGGGCGTTAGAGATAAGGTCTATATGTGTTCTGCTGGTTACGAGACCATTGGCGTTGGTAGGAATATCAGTGCGTCTGGTCTTGGCCTGTCTAACGACGAGGTTGAATACCTGCTAAAGAACGACATTGAGCGATGCCGAAACGAGTTACTGGGTGAGTACGAGTGGTTTAAAGGCATAGATAGCGTGCGTCAAGACGCGATGATTGACTTGTCGTTTAACCTTGGGCAGACCCGATTACGGACGTTCGTTAAGGCTTTAGGTCACATGGCTGCGGGTAATTACGAAGAGGCTGGGCAAGAGTTCTACCGTAGTCGCTGGGCGGAACAAGTTGGTGACCGCTCGTTGGAAGTCTGCCAAATGATTAGTTCTGGGGAGTACCAACAACGATGAAAACGTCACACGCGCCCAAGGTAAACGCTGAAGGTAGTATCGAATCTGCCCACGAGATAGAGATACTCTGTGCCGAATGTGGGTATGATGTAGACGAGAACGAATTAGAAGCAGATACTTGTTCTGATTGCGGCGCTTCTTTAAACTTGAAGCAGAGCACTTCTATCCAAGTAACAACCCTACCGCCGGTATTTGGCGAGACAATGTGATGGGTTCCTTATGCCACTACAAAAACTAGCGTTAAAACCGGGAGTCAATCGGGAAAATACTCGTTACACCAGTGAAGGTGGGTGGTACGAATCCGATAAAATACGGTTCAGGCAGGGTACACCGGAGAAGATTGGTGGGTGGCAGCGTATATCCAATGCTACCTTTCTTGGCGTCTGCCGTTCTTTGTGGAACTGGGTAACGTTAGGCAGTCAGAACCTTATCGGTGTAGGGACTAACCTAAAGTTCTATGTTGAAAACGGTGGTGTATATAACGATATAACGCCTTTACGGGCTACTGTAAGCCTTACTAACCCATTTACCACCACAAGTGGTTCTCCTACGGTCAGCGTTTTAGACGCTAATGGGGGCTACACATCAGGCGATTTCGTCACCTTTTCGGGTGCATCTGCCGTTGGTGGGCTTACTTTAAACGGTGAATTTCAGATCACCATAGACACTACAGCCACTAATAGGTACTTTATAACCGCTGCTAGTAATGCCACTTCTGCGGCAACTGGGGGCGGTACAGTATCTGCTGCTTACCAAATTAACACCGGATCGGCTTACGTAATACCTCTAACGGGTTGGGGAGCAGGTTCGTGGGGTGCTGGAGCATGGGGCACTGGTGGTACATCTGACACTCAGATACGCCTATGGTCACAGATAAACTTTGGTGAAGACCTTATATTTGGACCTCGTGGTGGGCCTATATACTACTGGGATGTCACGGCAGGGTTATCCGCTAGAGGGGTATTGCTATCGTCTATCTCTCCCGTAGGAGCGAACGTACCAAGCGTACAAGACCTTATTTTAGTGTCAGATATTAGTCGTTTTGTATTCTGTTTTGGTTGTAATGACTTAGCTACCGCCACTAAAAATCCGATGTTGATCCGCTGGTCAGACCAAGAAAACGCTACCCAGTGGACTCCTGCAGCAACAAACCAAGCAGGTAGCCTACAGTTATCGCGTGGAGCAGAGATCATAGCAGCAAAACAAGCCCGTCAGGAAGTCCTAGTATGGTCAGATTCGGCCCTATATGCCCTCCAGTACGTCGGTGCCCCAGTAGTGTGGGGAGCGCAGCTTGTTGGTGAGAACATCTCCATAGCCTCTCAGAATGCGGTAGCGTACGCCAATGGTGTGGCCTACTGGATGGGTGTGGATAAGTTCTATAAGTACGACGGGCGCACACAGCCACTACCCTGTAACCTACGTAAGTTCATATTTAATGACTTCAATACTGCCCAGTATCGCCAAGTGTTTGCGGGGACTGTAGAGTCTTACCATGAAGTCTGGTGGTTTTATTGCTCTGCAGACTCGAATACAGCAAACAAATACGTTGTGTATAACTATCTGGATAACATTTGGTACTATGGCACGATGGATCGTACTGCATGGTTAGATTCGGGATTACGAGACTTTCCGTTGGCAGCGACTTACAATAACAACCTCGTGAATCAGGAAGAAGGCGTTGATGATAATGAGCTAGGGGCAAGTACGCCGATACACGCGTATGCTTCTACCGCTGAGTTCGATCTAGATGACGGACATCAATTCAACTTCATTTGGCGCGTACTTCCTGATATCACGTTCGACGGGTCTACAGCCACTAACCCTAGCGCCGTTATGACGCTATTACCCATGCAGAACTCTGGTTCAGGGTACAACTCTCCTGCCTCGGTAGGTGGATCAAATGATGGTACGATTACCCGATCCGCTGTGCTACCGATAGAGAAGTTTACCGGACAGTTGAATACTCGGGTTCGTGGGCGGCAGATGACCATGAAAATTGAATCTACGGAAGCAGGTGTAACGTGGCAGTTGGGGTCTCCGAGGTTGGATATGCGGCCTGATGGAAGACGCTAATGGCTGGGGATAACACTGTATACAATGTCCCGTTCCGTGCTCCAGCTCTGCCGTATGCGCCTCAAGTGTACAACCAAGAGACGTTTGAGCAGTTCAACAACGTACTACGGATATACTTTAACCAACTAGACAACGCGCTGAGAAACGCTATGGCAGTTCAAGAACCATACGAGTTACAAGTAGCTAAAGGCCAGATTGCTGGTGCTTCTACGTTGTACAAGTTCGGCACCAATCCAGATGTTGATGGTACTGAAGAGACGGTATGGAGCACTGGGGGCAATTATCCTTGGCCTGCAGCCGCGTTCACTGCGTTTATTAGTAGCTCTAGTGCAGCAGATACTAGTGCAGGTACGGGTGCACAGACCGTAACCGTTGAGGGGGTAGACGAAAACTACGCAGCTCAGACCGTAACCGTCAGTATGAATGGGCAGACTCAGGTACAGATTGGCGATGCTTCTGGTTGGCTGCGTGTTAACCGTATATTCGTTGCTACTTCAGGATCAGGCGGCACTGCTGCAGGTACGATCTATGTCGCTAATAGTGGGGTTAGTAGTGGGGTACCTACTGGAATAACGTACGGTCAGATTGTACAAGGCGACAACCAAAGCCAGATGTCAGTGTACACCGTACCTGCAGGATTCACGTTATTTCTTGACGATGTTACGTTTACAGCAGCTATCGCTATTGCTAACAAGAACGTCACAGCTAAGTTCGTGACTAGAGACTTTGGCTCAAACACGTTTCGCACAAAGATCATACAGACGGTACAGAGCAACCTACTTGTACTACCTTTCAATTACCCGTTAGGCATTGCAGAAAAGACTGACATAGAATGCCGAGCCAGCTCCGATACTACCAACGTAGTCGTCGGCGCTTCATTTGAGGGGGTGCTAATAGCAAACTGATATGGCTATTAAAAAATTTTCTAATGCTGCTAATGAGTGGGTGGTGATATGAGCGAGGATTTTGATGCACGCGATAATCTTGCCCCGACTCCCTACGAAGCGGAGATGGATCAGCTTTTTGATCAAAAAGCCGACGAAACAACTGCGACACTTCAACGACTCCTTGATAACACAGCATCAGGATTTTTAGATATTGCGCTGAAAGAAATCCAAACCCAAATAAATAACGGCGATGCCGCCATTAACAACCCGTTGAAAGTAGGTTTTTTAAGCCAGCTAGGGTTTGATGTATCAGGGGGCAAAATCCCCAAATTCTTTACCGATATCTTTGGTGATAGTGATTCTTTATCTGCTTTTGAAGTCGCTACAAACTTTGGGTATACAAAAGAACAATTCACTAACATACCCGCCCAAGCGCAAAGAGTACGGGAACTCTTCAAAGACCAAGACTATAAAGCAACACCGTTTGAATTAGAAGATGCCATACTTAACGGTAAGACAGCAGAAGAAGTTGCGGAATACGTAGACCCACGGTACGTCACTGAAGCGGAAGCCATAGCAGCGTTTGAAGCAGCGAATGGATATAAACCCTCCGCAGAAGAAGTTCGAGACCGTATAGGGCAAGCTGAGTACGACAATGCTACAGATGCGGCAGGGCAAGAAGCCTACGTAAACAGGACAGCAAATTACCAGCAAACAGCGGAAGCAGATATAAAAACATACGTTGACCCACGTCAAATTACCGCAGAAGAAGTAAAGGCGTATGCTGCACAAAACGGACTAACGATTTCAGACAAAGAAGCGGAAAGACTTGCGCGTCAAGGTAATGCAGATGAAATTACCGCTAAAGAACAAGAGATATTTGACGACTTTGACGAGCGTTTTGTTACTAGAGCGGAACTAGAAGAAATTGCTAGGGCGGAAGGTTACGACCCCGACAGTCTTACCGAAGAAGATTATGCCGAGTTTAGTGGTGAAACAAGTCAATCTCGTACAGCTAAGAACATCGACGCTCGTGCAACGACAGAAGAAGAACTTACAGAATTATATGAACAGCGTACAGGACTTGTGTTATCCCCTGCCGAAGCAAAAGAATTATTAGCTAAAGCTAAAGATGAGAACAATGGTGTAGTACCTAACGATAAGGAATTTAAGTCTTGGGCTAGAAGTAATATCGAGTACGACCTTGGGGTACAGGTAGGTCGTTTGGCTACTAGCGTACGTAATGCAGTATTTGGGACTGGGCCGGGAGGTCGTCCTAAGACGTTACAAGAAATACTCGACGATATGCTTGGCCCTCCCGGCACTGCGGGGTTTGGGGGTAAGTCACCTTTTGTAATAAAGAGTACGGCCGGAGCTACGTCGTCACCAGTAGGTAGCGGGTTGGGCCGTTCAAACGTACAAGTGGAAATAAAATTTCCTGTACCACTGCCCGTCAATGGGCCGCCTATAATTGTACCTTTGTATGAAGAAGGGGTTTACGTAGGCCCGTCTAGTGCGGGAGAGCTTCTTGTAGGCGAAGACGGCGTTATTACGCAGGTAAGAGAAAATATTGAAACGACTGTCGGGCAGATTACTGGGGATGTAGTTCAAGTCTTTGATGCTGCTGGCGAAGTCGTAAAAGCCATACCTTTAGGTGCACTAGACAATCCGGGCTGGAAAGAAGGTGACCCAAATCCTAATGATCTGGTTCTTGATGAAAGTGGTAGCCCAGCCCTTATTGATGAAAATGGCAGTCCCCTAGACAAAGAAACTGGTCTGCCGGTATATGAAGAAGAAGAAGAAGCCCCTACACCTCCTGCAAAAGCACCCAGAGGAAGATTAATTACCGATAAAGACGGAAACCCCCTTAGAATAATAGGGACAGACGGAACTAACTACGTTTTAGACGGAGAGGGTCAGTGGGTTGCTGCTGCTGTAGGGGGAGGAGACGGAGGAGAAACTGTTCTACCGGGGACTACTACAGGAGGTAGTGACGATGGCGGTGGTGGTACTACAGGCACTGGACGTACTCCTTTTGATCCTAATGACCTAGATGGAGACGGTGTACCTGATTTTGATCCTAATGACCTACCCGGAGGCACTGAAGGCACTGGAGGCACTGGAGGCACTGAAGGCACTGGAGAGGATATTAGGGCCTTTCTTGACACCTTAGAAGGCACATTAGACGGGCTTGGGTTAGATGTAGGCGAGATCGAAACTATCTTAGGGCGCATAGAAACTGACCTACAAAACGTCACTACTACCGAAGATTTAGAAGCGTTTAGAACCAATTTGGTTAACGAGTTGCTTGACCCAGAAACTGGTTTGCCTTCTATGGGTATAGACGAAGACGAACTTGAAGATGCTTTAGACCCTATAACAAAATCTGTTGATGACCTTGAAGGTGCTATAAATGATGTAGGCCGGAACGTTGGGCTTCGTGCCGTAGAAGATGATCCTAGCACGCCAGATGTAGACGAAAGTAGACCTGCTACAGGGTTGTACGCAGAGATAGACGCGTTAGTAGACCAAGGCATGGACCGCGCAGAAGCTGTAGATAAGGTACTAGCAGATTTATCTGAGCAAGTTGGTATTAATAGGACCGATATACTCGAACAACTTGGTATAACCGAAGCCAACCTTGCTGGAGATGTTGAAGCGGTTGCTGGAGATGTTGAAGCGGTTGCCGGTGATCTTTCTGATCTTGCTGGCATAGTAAACGGGTATATAGCTCAAGGACTTAGTAACGACGAAGCTCTAGCGCAAGGTATCAGCGATCTGTCAGATAGACTTGGTGTTACAGAAGATACCTTGTTAACAAGTATTGGTGAGACTGAAGAAACTATTTTAGATGCTGTAGAAGGCGTAAGTGCCCAAATTGATGCAACGAACGTCAACATAGGCAACCTTAATGCCCTTATTGTACAGTATGAAGAAGACGGTAAAACTCGTGACGAGGCTCTAAGTCTTGCACTTAGTGACCTATCTGCTGACCTTGGAATTACTAAAGAAGAAATTTTAAGTACTATTGGTGAGTCTGAAGAAACTATTTTAGGTGCGATAGACGCGTCTGAAGAGAATACAACCGAGTATTTAGACTACATTAGTCAAGTAATTGGTATTCCTGCCACAGAACTTACGCAAGAAGATATAGACACTGTTGTGGGGTTGATCGGTGAAGACGAAGCAATTACTGAAATCAACAACGACAATCGCCTGTACGACGTTAACTTTGATGGTGTTATTAACGACTTAGATATCGGAATACTACAAGGTTATATAGACGTAGGGGTAGATGGTGTTGGCGAGATTCCTGCCACAGGGCTGTACTTAGATGCTGCTAATCGAGATTTAGAACTTAGAGGGTTTCTGAACGAGCAAGAGGAAGCAACACGGGGTCTTATTAGCAGTGAAGCTGACGCTACTCGCGGGTTGATGGGTGCTTCTACTTTCTTCAACGCCTTGATGGGTGCAGGGGATCTATCAGGTACAAGAGTAGATGTAAGCACCCCTGACCCTGCGCGTATAAACTACATATACGACTTTGAAGATGTTTTTGCTACACCGCAACAAAAGAGTTTATTCCCATCTCCTTACGGCAAACCACAGATGGCGCAACAACAGCAAATGGCGCAGCGACAAAGCAGTACGTCAGGTCCGTTGCAGATCGGAGGGATGGCACAAGGGGGTAAAGTAGACTATGATTTTACCGACGAAATTATGCAGATAATGCGTTATGGAGACAATTAATGAGTTTCTTTGATTACTATGCCGATGCACTTGAAATAATGGATGCAGGGCCAGAAACCGAAGGGTTGGGTTCGTTAAGCGCAAACAACGGTATTAATTCCAACACTACTGTTGGGTATAACCTACCTCTATCCAATACAAACGCTGGTGGTGTCACTGTAGATGCAGATGGCAAGATGGTTATTGGTGTGCCTGACTATTCTTTTGTGCGTGGTGCAGTGCCGGGGACGTATAACCCTGATCGAAGACCGGGCAGCAGAGGGCAACGATACTTTACCGACTTCGCTTATACCTCACCGGGTAGGGAAGAACAGGCTAAGAACATATTAACACCTCAAGCGGGGCAACTTGCAGCGATGAATACTGCAAATGCTATGGGTTACCCCGGCACTTATAGCCCACCAAGCCCTACCGGCATGACGATGGGTAACGATGGTAGTGGCCCTGCTTCAAGTGTAATAGGTTTAAGTCCAGTGCCGACTAACAATGGCGGGGCGGTCGGTGGAGGCAACACAGGCTTTACTGGAGGCGTTGCCAGTTCACAGTTTAAATACGGTGGGGGCATTGCTGCCCTTGCTGGTGGTGGTGGCGCTGCTTCTGCATACAATCGTAGCTACCATCCATATTCGGCTGGCGGAAGTACTGGTAGGGGTTACTATTTAGGTGGCTCGACAGATGGAATGGCTGACAAGATCCCTGCTACAATTGACGGTACTCAAGAGGCCAGATTAAGCGACGGGGAATTTGTTATCCCTGCAGATGTTGTTAGTCATCTAGGTAACGGCAATTCTAGTGCTGGTGCTAACACGCTATACGGTATGATGGACAAAGTTCGACAAGCCCGTACCGGCAATAAAGAACAGGGTAAAGAGATAAACCCTAACAAATTCATACCAAGCAGGTAGAAGATTATGGCAGTCGGAGATCCAACTTCAGAAACGGGTTCGTTAGCCCCGTGGGCAGCACCCTACGTAACGGGTATGCTTGGTAAAGGCCAAGCACTTGCAAACCAAGGATACCAAGGGTATCAAGGGCCACTCACCGCTGGGCAATCTGCTGGGCAACAAGCAGCGTTCCAAGGTGTAGCAGGGTTAGCAGTACCCACTCAACAGATGGGCGCTTTTCAGCCGCAGCAGTTTACTGCCCAAGCAGCCCAAGACTATATGAACCCTTATGTGCAGGCTGCGTTAGACCCTCAGATCGAAGAAGCTCGACGCCAAGCACAAATTACTCGTCTTGCTGATGCGGGGCGATTGACTCAGGCTGGTGCCTATGGTGGGTCACGTCAGGCCATTATGGAATCTGAGTTGAACCGTAACCTTGGACAAAATGTTGCAGCCATTACCGGTCAGGGTTACCAAGATGCTTATACCCAAGCCATGAACCAATTTAATACAGAACAAGGGCGGCAACAAACCGCTCAAGACGCAGCAAATAGGTACGGTTTGGAAGCCTTGGCATCACAAGCTAATCTTGGTGCACAAGAACGTGCCATCGAACAAGCGGGTATATCTGCGGATCTGGCTCAGTTTGAAGAAGAACGCGACTTCCCGTACAAACAAGTACAGTACCAACAGTCGCTGCTCCAAGGACTACCTATTAGCGCACAACAGTATAGCTACCAAGAACCCAGTGGATTAAGCGAATTCATTGCTAGTGCTGGTGGTATTGCAGACTTATTTAGAGGATGGGGTGGAGGCTAATGGATATGAATCCTATGGGCGGTATCGACCAACAGATACAACAGCGTAAAATGCAGTTCAAGGATAATCCCCAGCAACTACAGCAACGCTATGGGCAGAACAAAGAACTACTAGACCTGTTAGCTCTACAAGAGATCTCCAAAGAACAGCAGCAACGCTCTCAGCGTATGCAGATGGAAGCCCAACAGAACCCTGCAACGGTCGCGGATCAGATGCAGCAAGAAGTTCTTCAGGGTAAAAAAGCTGAAATGGCTCAAGGTCTACAAGGCATTAAAGGTCTGCGTCAACGCACTAAAGACGTAGGCGGTGCCCTTGCTCAGAAACAACAGCAGCAGCAGAGACGTATGCAGCAGCAGGGACAGCAACCACAGCGTCCCCCTCAACAACAGCAAGGCCCACAGGGTCAACCAATGATGGCTGCAGCCGGTGGCCTTATGACTCAAGCTGCACCGAATATAGATCCACGGTACTTTGAAGGCGGCGGTATTGTTGCTTTTGATGCTGGTGGTAGGGTACAGGCGTTAGTTGAAGAGTATCGCAGAAAAACAGCCGGTGCTAGAAACCTAAGCGACGAAGAGATACTAGATAGGCTAGAGACAGCAAGACCTACTGAAGTGGCAGAATACCGCAAGAAAATGTACGGTACTACAGGTAAAAGTGATGCGGAGATAGAACAAGAGATTGGTGAATCGTTTTCAGGGAAACTAAAAGCTGCCCGTACTGCTGACCTTAGTGATAGAGGTCGCGCACCTGATCCTATGAGTATGGGTCTGGGTATGGGTATGGGATCTCCTACACTAGAACCGTTAGCGGCAGAAAGAATGGAGTATACGGGAGCGGTAGCTCCTGCTGAAAAGGTTGTTGCCGAAGAAGAAGGAGAAACTGTTGCTGACGAAGCCCTTGCTGTAGGTGAAGAGGCGGGTACTGTGGCTGCAGATGAAACCGAACTTTCTACTCTGGAACAAGCAATGGAACGGGCGAAGCAGTTGGGCCTTCCTGACGACTCTGCTGTACCTGACGCTCCTCTTGCACAAGCCAAACCTGTTGACGATTACTTACTAAATCCAGCAGCGCAAGCTGCAAGGCAAGGTGATAGGCAACGTGAGGCGTTTTCTGCAAACGAAGCAAGGCTAAACATGGGTATGCCTGCTGGTGGACTAGAGACCTTAGATAGAAGCAACTTAGCACCAACACAAGGAGGTCGCCCACTCCCCGGTGCGCCAGAGATGCTACGTCGTGCACCTGAAAAAGAATTAACTTATGAAGAACAACTTCAGGCGCTAAGACAAAAACAAATTGCAGACCTTAAAAGAGATGAAGAAGGGTTAAAAGACACCAGAAGCAACACCAGAAGGTTGCTTGACCGTCTTACTGATGCGGCTATTAACGCGTCTAAAAGACCTGCTTCTACTACGAACAGAGGTGCACTCGCTAGTCTAGGCTTAGGTGTTAGTGAAGCGGTCCGTGCCGAAGAAGCGGAACGTAAAGAAGGTTTAGCCGGTATTAGAGATCGCCGCAGCAAACTGTTAGGAAGTGAACTAGAAAGAAAACAAGCCCTAGCCCAAATAGAACAAGGGGAACGAGGGTTGGATCTAAAGTCTACGGAACTAGCGAATAATCTAGGGATTAACTTACAGCGTCTTGAAAATGATGCTCAAAGACTCAACATGGATACCGAACGGTATGCAAACGCGTTAGCACAATCTTCTAAAGAATTTGCCATAACGGCAGCTTTTAAAGCAATGGATCTTGATGCTCAAGCATCTTATAGACGCGATACTGCAGCACTTAAGACTAGAGAATTAGATCTTAAAGATAAGGCAACCAAAGCCCGTACAGACGCGTCTAAGCAAGCCTTAGCGGCTGAAGTTGTAAGTGCTATTGCTGACGCAAAAAGTTCTGCAAGGGAATCGGAAGCGAATATTGTTACTACCCTCCGGGCGCAAGGTTTTACGGGTGATGAGTTAAATACAAAAGTAAAGGAAGCGGTTACAGCGATAGAAACGGATACTGCTACACTTGTAGCAAGCCTGAATGCAATCGCATCTGGTACAGGCATTGCTATACCTGCTAGTGGGGCTGCTGGTGGCGGTGCTGGTGATGGGGGACTAAAAATTACTAAACGG